>VTLG01016466.1_pt1 | contig 29171 bp, 27 predicted proteins | sample 4694571 | NCBI WGS metagenome assembly VTLG01 (sample SAMN12604809, study PRJNA352737) | marine metagenome | biome: ENVO:00000447; feature: ENVO:00000209|ENVO:00000569|ENVO:01000036; material: ENVO:00002151; isolation source: viral sequences binned using virsorter ...
AGTGCCGCCATTTGCAATAGCAAGCGCACCACCCCCAAAAGTTGGAGTACCTACTAGGTTAACGCCGGTTGTCGAGAACGTAGCTCTAGTAGTGCCACCAGTGGTTACATCAAGCGTGTCCGTTCCAGACCTAAAGATACCTGTGTTAGTGTCTGCCGAGAAACTTATCGAGGGTGCGGAAGCGGAGCCGTCAGCGGCACCTGATAGCGAACCAGCGGCACCTGTGTCTCCTCGCGGAATAGCGAAATCGAAAGTAGCCGCCCCGCTGGAACCGGAGTTAGTAACCGTCGCGCTAGAGCCAGCGGCTCCAGTCGTCACTGTTCCAACTGCAATTGTTGCGGCGGCTCCTGTGGGTCCAGTTGGGCCTGTGGCCCCTACGTCCCCACGTGGGATCGTGAAATCAAATGTCGCTGCACTGCTTGAACCGGAGTTCGCCACAGATGCACTAGTGCCGGGTGATCCCGTGGTGGTTGATCCGACTGCTATGGTCGCAGCGGTGCCAACATTTCCCTGTGGTCCGGTCGCCCCTGTGGTTCCTAGATCACCACTCCTACTAAAGGTCAATCTAAGACTTGCAGCATCCGCAAATGTAGTACCGCTTGAAAAGTTACTGTCTACATGACTGACAGCGAGTTGAATGAAACCGCTGCTATCAGTAAGTCCCGTTACATTATAAACAGCATAGTTTGCTGGTGTCCCTGCTTGGACAATTCGAATAGTACCTTTGATTGTAGAGGTGCTATCGTCAAAACTCTTCAGCCAATCCTCTACGTTTGGATTTCCCGTGTCCGCTGTTTGATCGTCTATAATTACATTCGTAGCGGTAGATGCATCGGCGCTCGCTATACGAAGAATACCTACGCCTGGGTCTAAAGCGTCAGTGACGTTACTAAACGTATATTTTGGAGCGACAGCCGAAGATTCATTAGCAGATGTAACGGCAGATGCCGCCGCATTGGTTTCTGAAGTGGACGCATTAGTGGCCGAGGTGGCAGCATTAGTTGCTGAAGTAGCAGCATTGGTGGCCGAGGTGGCAGCAGCGGAAGCGTTGGTAGTAGTAGATGCTACTTGAGCATCTGTATATGCTTTGGTGCTTGCATCTTGATTGTCTACTGGGTCAGCGACATTTTTAATGCGGCGAGATTGAGCATCGTAGTTAGTGGTAGAATCTGTTACGATGGAGTTTGCAGAATCATCTGCTGCCTCTTGCACAGCAAAAAGTAATTGATCGGTGTTCGTATTGAGGTCAGAGGCTTTGAGTGTTGAGCTATTACTAAACACAACTGACGCCGTCGTTATAGGCGTGTTGCGTTCAATCTTAATAACCTTGCCAGCAGCGGGAGTAGAGTTATCGGAAGTTAATTTAATTTCAACTTGAGTGCCGCCTGTTTGTACAGTTGCAGTATAAAGAGACGAGCCAGAGGATGTATCTACGCCATCTACATAAAATTTAAGATGGCTAGAGTTTATGTAGCTAAAGGGTATTGTGAAAAGTTTATTTTCACTTCCCGTAGCTGTAATAGTCGTTGATGCGTTAGCCATCTATTGGTTTCCTGTAAGCATATGGTGTAGACTTTTTGGAGTATATTCTTTCCATTCTTTAAATTTATCTGTCTTCTTTATACCAAACTCATCGTAGAATTTTCTTATGCCAGTGCCTTCTTTTGCATTCTTACCTTCTTGCAGCATGGTATTTTTTGCCGCATCTCTGTAGTCCTTTACGATACTGCTTAAAATTTTATTCCTTGGAGAGTCTGGGTTGTCTCTAGTACCTGTAGGCGCTTTTTGATAACTGGGACTGTTAATTACTTGCTCTAAGGCATCTCGCAAAGTGGGACCGCCTTCATAAGGCGCTATAGTTCCCGACAATTCTAAAAATCTATCTAAGACTGACTGTCCATCTTTATATTCAACTTTTGAAAAATCTTCGAAAGTTCCCATAAGTCTATTATCAGATGCATTGTGGGGTCTGCTAGAAACATACCCTTGATTAGCAAGTTCCATTAAAACTGAATCATCAGTGTCTTGTACGGAGTAATCGAATGGTTGCCACTTGTCTGTTTGTCTAAGAACAATTTCACCAACAGCATTTCTTTTTGGGGATGCGTATATACCAGTACCTAAATCTGTTTCTAATCTAGATTTGATTTGGTCTAGCATACCGCGTGTTTCACGCAGTGCTTCATCGCCATTTGTTTGCGCTATAACGTTAGGAACAAAACTAGCCGCTGCTGAAGCTATAGTACGTTCAAATTTGTTAGGCTCTGGGTTTGCAAATGCCGACAAAGTGTCGGATAAACCCTTCATGTATGTCTTGTTAACAGAGTTCTCTACAATTGCTGTAAACAACCCACTGACGATATAACTCTCTGCTTTTGGGTTACGGCCTTCTAGTTCGGCCTCATTCAAAACTTCGACAGCATCTGCTGCGATACCTAGCAAGTTACCAAACGGCTCTAGTCGTTGATAATTCACATAAGCAACGTCGCCGTTTTCTAAGCGCACTCGCACACTGTAGGGACGCCATCCAGTTGCCATCCACGCAGCTTTTGTTTTCGGATTAGATGGGCCAGACCCCGTAATTGTCCCCGTTGCCGCCAGCATTGTTGCTGTAATTGAGAGGGCAGACCCTGTCATCATTTTACCCATTGCAGCAGCGCGTACATTTGGGTCTTTGCTGAAAAATTGCTGTCTGTATTTTTTACGAAACAAGTTAACTCCAGGCATTCTGTCTACTGTGGCCAGTAAAAGATTTGTAGGAGTTTTGATAAACGGCAGTATGAAACGAATAGCAGGGTAATGTACTGCCATAGCTTGTATCTTTGCGAACAAACCTTCTAGCTCTGTCGTAAATGTGGCTTCTCTAGAAAACGCTAGGCCCGCTTGGGCTGCTTGTGCAGCATCATCAGTGCCGCCAACAGCAGCAGCCCCTGTGTCGTCCATAGCCTTCTTAAAGTTTTCAGCTATAAAATTGTTTAGGTCTTTGCCCGATAAGCCTTTCTCTTTACCTTTAATATACAGGTCTGCTTGAACCTTGCCTCTAAACGCAGTCTGTTTGAAAAATTCATCAGACGTAAGCAATAGACGAGACGGCGTAGTAACCAATAGGTTTGCCGCTCCTCTTAGGTTTTTCCCTTTTTTAAATTCTGTCTCAACATAATTTTTTAGTTCTTGATCTTTAAAACCTTGAGCAATGCCTTCTTGTCTTATTGTCTTTTTACTTTTGAAATGAAGCTTGTCACCGCCAAAGACATTCATTGTCTCCCCGTCCATTTCTATCTTGCCGCCCATGCTGTCTAGAAATGCACGATCATACCTAGCAGCCTTTAAAGACATATCTACAGCGGCTTTGAATGAAGCGAGGGTATAGTAGAGTTGGTGCGCTCCCCGCATAAATTCCTGTCTGCCTTCAGCGGTTAGCCCTCTCGCTGCGCCACCTAGCATTTGCTCACTTATCAGTGTCATCTGCTGGATGATGTTAGAGTTGAAGTTAATCGCCTGTGTATTAGGACCGGACAGCATCATGTTAATGCGGAAGCTATTCAAGCGGTCCCAGAAGCTTCCAATCGTGTCGGCTGTAGGTATTTTAGTGCCGTTCACTTGCGCTGCTTTGCGTTTTTTGATGTACGCTAAGATTGCGCTACGACTTGTTCCAATCTCTGCCATTTCCGCTGGAGTAGGAGCGCGACCAGCCTTATTGACCTTTGCCATAATCCGCAACGCTCGTCCCATTGCGGCTTGCTGTCCTAGAAACAAACCTTCAACGTTCGCCAAAATTTCAACTTGCATCCGTAATGCGTTTTGAAATTCTTGAAATGTCCCAAACCCGTATTTGGCAAGCTCTTCGTTTCCTGCTGCATCGTCAGACACTCTGAGAGCAAGATCGCCCATCAGGTCAATCTGCTGATTGATCCTGTTGAGCATCATCGCTCTTGCTAAGACCTCTGCGTCCATAACACGGTAGTCTTTAGACCCCGGTGTCGTTGCAAATTGCTCTAGAAATTCGGCGGCATCTTCGCCTTTGTACAGTTTGTGTAAGGCTACAAATGATCCGTTTGCTTGCTGCTGTGCTTGCGCCCAAGACTTTTTGACGCCGCCGCGCATACTCACAAATTCTTTTGTTAAGCTGCCGTCTTGGAATTTGGCAGCAAGTGACTTTATGACGTATGCAATTTTTTCTGGGTCATCGATCTTAGATAAATTACGGTTGAATATCGTTTTGGGGTTAACGCTATCGACTGTCTCGCTAGGCACACCAATCAGGTCATCCGCTGCCGATTCATCTATAGCTTTCTCTGTTGCTTCGCGCTGGCGCGGAATGCCGTGGATGATGTCATCTACAATTTCATCGGTAACTCTAAAGAATGTGTTCTTTTCATCGCCCAATGTGTCTTCGTATTTAGCGCCTATTTCTGTCTCTAGCCTTGCCCTTTCAGTAGCTTGTTCTGCTGTCTCTTCGTATAGCTCGTACTGGTCATCGACAACTCTAGGCGCAACAGCTTCAGCTTCATCTACAGATTCTTTCATTGCTGCTTCAGCAGATTCAGAACCTTCATCTAGAAGTTTTGCAGCTTCCTCGTTGTCTCCGCGTCTCGCCTTCACAAGACCTTTTACGATTGAGATTAAACCGTCTACAGCGCCACCGATAACAACGCCCTCTAAGGCATTTTTAAGTCTTTTTTCGTTTTCAGTGTCGTCAGGGTCTTTAAGCAATCCCTCATAGACGAGGCTGTCTACGCCCATAGCATGGAGGAATTCGGTGACGTTCCCCTCGTCACCTTTAAATGCCATAAAATCTGATGCAAAGCCTTTGGCCGCACCAATAGCCATTTGGCCCTTCAGCGTAGCAGATGTAATTTTAGCAGCCTGGATAAGTCTACCACCTGTCCAGAAGCCCACAGCAAATTGCGAAATGCCTTCTGCGCCTTTGCCGACAACAGACTTAGCTTGATCGACACCTAAGTTTTCATTTAAAGGCGCAAACGTATCGCCGTACTTTCCTTCGTCTTGTAACTTTGTGATTTCAGAAGGCGTGTAGTACCGCCAATTAGACCAGTCTAGATCGCCGTTGGCATCCCTTGGGATATTGATGTCGCCAGTGAACCGCGACAGATAATCCCCTGTAGCATCGACTGCTTTCATTGCACCGACTACAGGAGATTTAACAACTTCCCAAGTGTCCCAGATGTCAGATTCTTCAGCAGTAGCTGGTGCGGTAGATGGTTCGGCTGTTTGTGTGTTCAGCCCAAGGACTTTTTCACCAGCCCCTGCGCCATAAACTGCATTGTATTTGTCGAGAATGTCTGGGTTCGCTAAAAGCCCTTGTCGGTGGTATTCCTCCTGGGACATCTGTTCGCCAGACATTCGTTAGTCAACTCCCTCGTCACTTATATTTACATTTTGTATCTGTCTTGCAGCTTCCTCTGCACTATTTATTTCTAACAAGCGGATAACTTGCTCTGCCGCTTCATCTGCCCAAAGTGGATTTATCCCTGTAACTGGCATTTCAACATCAAAGTAATCTGAAATAAATTCTTCTATGGAATTTATACTGGGATTTAGCGGCATAGCGCCCTCACGCTGTAGCTGTCTTACGGCTTCAACTATAGTGGTTGCATGTTCGGGCTTTAGCTCTTTAATAAAACTGTCCCCTCTTCTCACGCTCGTAGTTAAGTCTGCACCGCTTACACTTCGCTCTTCTACTGGGATAGATTGTATAAATTGTGCAGTACGATCCGCGCCGATTGCGTTATTTAATTCGGCTGTCGCAGCAGGGTCTGCATTAGCGCCAGTTCCAGAGCCAGTTCCAGAGCCAGTTCCATCGCCTACAGATGATTGGTCTGATACGTCTCCGAGATCAGGTTGTGCGAGCAATTCTTTTAAATCTTGAGGAGTAGACGCACTTATTTGGTACGTTGATTTTAATAACTTATGTAGGTATTCCGGCGCTCCCGTTTTTTTCCCGTAAGGGGCAGAACGCCATTCCGAAACCGCTTTTTTAAAATTTTCTTCATTCGGATATTTTGCTCTTGTCGGTACACCTTTTTTAAGCACTTCGAAATAAGTATCGTTCGGCCATATATCTTCAAATGTTTTGGAAAATGCATACTTATGAATTCTTATGGCTGTCCCTGCAACAGTAAAATCTAATGCGTTTTCTTCTCCAGGTATTTTATTTCCATTTTCTTCTATCGCAGCGATTATACTATTATACCGGGCAGCAAAAGCGTTAGATTCAGCAGTAGGATTTTTACCCCATTCATCTGCTCCGAATAGTGACCCTATTCGAGATTCGCTTGCTACTCCTCTAACCGCTGTAAAAACGCTTTTGGCTTCTTGATTTAATTGAGTGTTTACCTGTGTAAATATTTTTTCCGCTTGCGCTGTGGGAAGTTTAAATTGCTGTACAATATCGTTTGTAATCTGACCCGCATTTCTCGATTTATAATTCGGCTCATCAAACCTTTTTTGCCTTTCCTGCCTCACTTTTTTTTCCGCTGCAATTCTTGCTTTTACCAAATGTTCGGCTTGAGCTTCTTGAGTCGGAAACATTGCAGCATATCGAGCTTTACTATTTTCTATAGTAGCTGTGTTTGCTTCTTTGCGGTATTTAGTAAAATCTGGTGTAATTCCTTTTCCTATAAAATCTTCTGATTTAAGAAGCTCGTTCGCAATTTGAACAATTTTTCCAGGTGGTAGTGTTTTATTTTTGAGTATATATTCAGTGTATATTTTATTGCTTAACTCTGTTTCAAAATCATCAGTAGCTTCTTTTTGTATCTTACGCTCTCTGTCCCTGTTGCTATAAAACTCCTCAACAAGCTTGTCTTTGGCGTCTTTTAGCTTCTCTTGTTCTGCGTCAGTTAAACGCAACGGCTGTCCATCTGCGCGGCGAAGTGTTTTATTTTCACTAGCTCTTAAAAGAGCATCGATGTACGCACCTCCTTGTACATGATCACCATTGTTTTCGGCTGCTTGTATTGTTAGTTCTACTAACTGTGTCCTCGCTGTAGCCCCATCTGACAACCCAGTAGCGACCAATGTCTGAGTCTTTGCGTGTACTTCGCTTACTTTTTGACCAGCATCTTCTTGTCTCGTTAAACTGCCATCACGGGCGCGTCCGAATATATCTGAAGCATTGATAGCGACTTCGTCCGTCATTTTCTTAGTTCGGACGGCTGTAATTTTGCTTGCTAATTCTTTTGGAAAATTCTGATCGGCTTCTCTAAATTTAGAGGTTAACCCTCCTGTAAAGAATGCGTTACCTTGCGCTGACTGAAACAGTTCTCCCCTTTTAACCTTGTAGGCGTCTCGCATTGCCTCTAGTGCGTCAAGATCACCAGACGCTGCCGCTTGTAGCATTTGCTGGTTAAGCTGGGCAATTTCTTTACTGGCAGTGTTTTCCCCTTGCAGGGTAGAGTAAGTTGTTTTCCACATGTACGATTGTGCATTAAATCGTTCAGCGGCATCTTTGTGTGCTTGCTCTTCACTTACAAATGCATCTAATTTACCATCTTCCGATTCACTTGCATCAAGCACTTTTGCATTGGCGATATTCATCTGATCAATAAAAAATTGACCTTCTGCGTTTCGCTTATCAATGTTATCTTGTTTAGCGTCTAAGTCTCTTTCAAATGAACTAAGCTGAGATTGAAATCCTGCTAATGCTTTTTGTAGACTAGCGGCTTTTTCGGCACCCTGTAAATTAAGTTTCGGGACATTTGTTATAGGTGCAAACGTAGCGACAGTGCGTAGACTTGAGCCGCGACTGTTCCGTACTGTTACGGGTTCGATGCGTTTTCTAGCCATTTAAATTATCCACATAATGCATTACGGGTGGTACTCTATTTCCGGGCCACCACCAAACCATCCCTTTTTGGCACCTCGTTTAGCAATAGTCCCACCTATCTCCAGACCCGCGCTTATGAAATCACCGGCACCAACGCCAGAGACGTTCATGTCAGGGCGATTTGACTGAATAGCAGCAAACCGTCTGTTTTCTATTTCTTGGAATTGGAACCCTAACTGCGTTTGTGCATCATCGATATTTTGCGCTGTGTTAAGTTCCTGTCTGCTGGCGTAGGCGTTAAGATCGTCCACAACTTCAAAGACACTAAGCCCTTGGACACCGCCAGATTCAGCGGCATTTATAACTTCTGCTTCCCTTTGTCGGCCAATCAACGCATCTTCAAATCCAGCATCTAACTCGTCTTCGACTTCTGCTTGAAACTGCGCTTGGGTTTGTTCAATTTGCTGGTTAGCAGCTTGGTTTGCTCTTGCTGTGTTTTCAGCTTTTATACGGTTAGCATAATCTATCTGTGCGTTTTTCTCGTCCGCTGCAACTTGTGCTTGATACAGCCCTGCACCCGCACTAGCCACACTAAGTGCGATTGCAACTGCTGATACTGGATCACACATAGTTATTTACCCTTGCAAACTCGTAGAAATCTTTATCAAGCACACCATGCTTAATCTTTCTTATAATCGTAAACCCTAGCCATCGTAGCCATCGATGATGAACCGTGTTTCTAGCATCTACAAAATTGTAGAGAAGTTTGTAGTCATGCTGCATTTCATCAGCATACTTTTGGCTTTCCCTAGCAAACTTAAACGAAACATCTAGCAATTCATCAGTTGCCACCATCCAGGCTAAAGCAGTGTTCGGTATTTCTAATACTGGCACTGTACCAAAAACACATACTGGGGTGTCGTTTACACACCCAACTTTTAAATAGTCTGAATGTGTATACCCATGTAACAACGCATGAAGTGGAAATTTACCGCTCGCTGCGTAGAGTTCGTCTTTGTCTTCTTGTCTTATATTATCTGCTATATGTTTTATATGCTCTAGCGTACAAGGTAAGACGCTATACTCTTTTTGTTTTTGGATAATAGAACGCTTCCCACTCTGTTGAACTAAACGCACTGGTGAATGGGGCTTCATTTTTAATCACAATATCTACTTGATCATTTTTTGAAAACACAGGAAATCTAAATTCGCCTGTGTCAAATCCCGTAGAATCAAGAGTATTTGAACTAGACCCCAATACGCGCCCAGTAAACGTGTATATTTTTTTATCTTTATTTACAGGCGAAACCTCGACTGTGAAATGCGCCGAGTTCATAAATAAAATGGAAAAGTATCGAATTTCTAAGCGTCCATCTTGTATAGCTACCTCTGCGCCTTTTTCGCCTTCTCTTAAAAACTGCGTAGAAAAATGATATTCAAATGTATATGGGACACCTACATGAAATGTCGCAGAAGATAAGTCTTGTTCTATTTGTATAGTAGTTGCCGTCTGTGTGACAATTGCCGGGATGCTTCCATCTGAAAGAACGACTTGCTTTGTGGCGGCTTCACTATAAGGGACAGTAATGGTCGAAATGCCTGTATCTGAATTATGAGAAACAGTACAATCGCTATTGGTCACTTTTCTGTCTAATAGAATATCATTAGGTGTGCCATCTACACCTTCCCCTTCATCGATAATTATCTTATCAATGTGCAGTCCACTATTGCTTTTATAGATGACGAATAAGTTTTCTTGCAGAAATTCAATTGTAAGAATCTGATACCCAGACGGGAATGTCCATTTTCCCCAAGAACTTTGTAGTTTATCTGTTCCGCTAAAAAACCATTTATAGATATATAAGGTGTTTCTATCTCCAGAACTTAAAACAGCCATCATGTCTTCTGTAGTAGAGGAAGCCATTTTGACAATGTTTGATGGTATGTAGCGCGGTATCTGTACGGTTATTTCGGAGCTATCTTTGTTGTCTGTTTGTGAGGTAACAAATAGCTCTCTGATATTAGCAAAGGACGCACCGTCAACGGCAAAGTAAACGTTAGGTCCAACCGCTGTAGGCTGTGCGTTTATGCTGGCATCAAAGTTTGTTACGACATCCAGTGATATCGTGGCTGGAGCAAGCGCACCGTCAGCGTCATCTACTTCGAACTGCACCCTGTCGCTAAACAGCATAACTGTTTTGTTATAAGGAATAGCGTGATTGAGAGTACTAATGCGTGATGTCGTAGATGCTACGTCGATGCGCTCTGTGTCTAGCAACTGAACTGTCGTAGTCCGGTAGAAGTTTTCAAATTCAGCAGTCTCTGAAAATATTACATTCTCACCCGATAGCAGTCCCATGCGCCCTTGGTGCAGAAATATGTCGTTAAGTTTGTTGCCTATGAAACTGGGGTCTTTGTTTGTATTATCGTCCCCTGCAATTCTTTCTTTCCAGACATCTTTGCCAAAAGTGAACGTGCCATCGGCATTCCTGACCAATGTATGTGGCATTGTTGTATCAGTAAACTGGCGACCAGCATTATAACCAACTGTTTCTGTCCAGACGTTATTCCCGTAGAATACCCAGAAATCATCCCCTGCTTCTTCGACATCCCCCTTTACCTTTACCAATCGCCCTTCAACGTCTTGCGGGGGCAAGTCGGAAAACTTTTGTATTTCATCTTTAAACACACGCATTGATCGTCCACCGAAACCTTCTGTGACTTCGACAGTGTCGGTGGTAGCTAACCCGCTAATACAGACAGCAGAGTTTTCCGTAGTAGCGGTAAACCCAGCAGTTACTAAAGCATTTTTAAGATTAGTCGCAATTTCATCTGTACCTTCTAACGCTGTGGAAGCAGATGTATTTGTCTGTGTGGTGTGGGATGCGCGAAGCGTGTTGTTAATGTAAATTGCGTAAGTCTTATTTGCGACAGCTTGGAATATGTAAATAGTCGCTTGCGTCTGTGGGTCAGTGCGAGTTTCTGTCGTCGCTGCTGCTGCCGTAGCCACAGATTTGTTTACAATCCAGGTCTGATCAGCAACAGATAAAAACCTTAAATCTTTATTAGGAGTGGTTGTAGATAAGTAAGTTTTACCATCGGGAAATGAGATTGTTTTTTTATTGCCGTCTAGATCATAAACTTCTAAATCGCCGTTTACGCATATGATTGCGTATTTTTCTGTAGCATCGCGCTCGACAAGATGTATCGCAGCATCATCAGGAACCGTAAGTGAAGTAGCCAGTGTCGCTACATATTCAGTGCCAATACGTTTTTGAAGTCCTGTAATAATGCTAGGATAAGCGTTAATCATTTCCTTACATGACGTAGACAGCCTGATGGGATCGGGCTGCTGGCTAACGCCATTGGTCATGTTAGGTAGAGACGATGAAACCAGAGGCATTATGAGATTCCTCTAGAAAACCCAAACCTTGTTACAATTGATCTTGGAGTGGCGCTGCCGGTAATCATGTTGGCGTCCGATTGCCACACCTCATCATTACGCATTGCTGCTAATGCTCTCGCTTCATCGACAGCGTTAAATTGCGATAGCTCCGTAGCGCCTAAGTGGCGTTCTTGAAATATTCTTGCAGCTCGCATAGTGACATATCGTCGCGCAGTCTCTGGGAGGTCTTCAAAATCAAGCAAGACGACAATATCAACACTTACAGAATCTGTATCAATGTTGTAGGTGTGATTTTTTCTGTCGTATAAAAACTTACCGCGTTGTGTTACGTCGAAGTCCGTGCCACTGGTGGTCGTTGCTGTATCGACTGTATCAATACGCGCAGTGTTTGCTGGTAATGGAAACTTATTATCTGAATCTTTTGTTATTGTGTAGCCAACGTCTGTATTAAAATGCCACCCTAAAGACTGCACCTCTCTTGAAATACTTTTTAGAATTGTCTGTGCAATAGTCGCATCAACAACGTTGTCGTCGTCTAATGTATTTACAGGGCTTTCTCCGATATTAGACAGCATTATATTAACTGCTTCTAATTCAGTCGTTGGTTCAACAATCATAGGCTTTCCCTGTAAAAACGAAAAAAAGGGACACCTTAGAATTAACTAAGGCATCCCTTTTGTAGACAATTAGAACGTACTACGAGGTAGCGTTCTTAATAGCAACCATGCATTCTGGGCGCAGAGTTCCATGCCCGACTGCCATCTTCGACACCATTAAAGTGCCTTGACGGCGAATGTCATACTCACTTTCAGACGCAATACTAAGAAGTTCTACAGTACCTAGAGCCTGTTTCTGCATAACAACTGCAAGATAATCAGACGCATTGACACCATACTTGTTAGCACTCGTATCGGTAGTAACACTTGGATGGTTAAGCGCAAGGTTGTTAGTCATAACAACTTGCATACCCGCAACGTTAATTACCGTACCGTCGCTATAGACCCCATTGTTCCCGCCAAAATCGCGGTTAACAATTTTGTCATTCTGAACGATACCGTAGTATGCCGCTGGCGTTAGAAATACATAACGATCTTCACGCGGAACGTTTTTCTCGTCCAGCTTTTGAGCCGCTGTGTAAATCTGCCCGACAAACGTCGTTACGTCAGCAGCGGTTCCCATGTTAAGAGCGCCAGATTGTAGAATTTCTTCCGACGTACCTTGATCAGCAATTGCTGTTGGCGGAGTTGCACAGTCTTTGATTGCCATCGACAACAAGTTACGGTCGTAGGTCTGGGCAAGAGCCTGTCCTAGTTGCGTACTGTACTCACTTCGAACATCATAATGGTTCTTAGCATCATCAATGTTGGCAATAAAAGCATGTGAAATAAGAAGATCATCAATCGTGATCACTTTTTCGTTGTGCTTAATTGCCGTGCCTACGATTTCAGCCCCAGGGCTGTGATAAGACGCCGAGCTTTTACCCACAGCGGGAAATTGGGCCGACTTACCGGAACTAATGTTTCGAGTACGCACTCGTTCCTTCATAACGGTGTTCGCGTTAAACGAGGCCATGACCTCACCCGAAAACACCTTGAGGAAGAGGGCGTCAAAGCCTGTGCCAGTCGCTTCGACTAGACCTAGGCGTGATGGAGTAGCATTTGCCACCGCTCATATCCTTTCTGTTGGAGATAAAAAGTTAACTGTCTCAACAGCTTCCAGCAGAAAGATTATCCCTCGTAAGGGGTCATTCATCGAAGTCTTTAGAGACTCTTGCAGACCGTCATCTGCAACGCCCTCCTAAAGAGGAGCAACGTTATTTGAGTGATCTGTTTTTAGACTTAGACATTATCGAAAGGTTGTTGCTGGAATTATTATTAGGATTTCCATCTCTATGATGGACATCTTTTCCAGCAACTTTAGCACCCTTTTTTATCATAAGTCTGCGAGCCTTATTACGGTTTGAGCGTCTCTTTCTTTGCGCTGGTTTACCGTGGTAATCACGATATTCCTTCCCGTAATCTCGCGCCATTTTAATTACGCCTAGATTCTAAAATGTCAGATTGTTCTAATTTCTTAGCTACGTCCGCTCTAAATGCGGAGTCTTCTTTATATTGTTTTGATTGCATGTCAGTCATTAATTCAGCAAGCGAACGATAGACACCGCCAGAGTTACTTGAGACACCGCCAGTAACTATACGGTTTGGTTCCATACCTTCCTCTGACGCATACCGTGCTTTGAGTCCATTCACCGCTAACTCGACAGCGGCAAAGTCGCGATTGTTTACTGCTTGATTATAAGCTTCGATTTCAGAGTCAGATAGATTGTCTCCTGCCCAATCAATCATGGCCTTGTAGGCGTCTTCACCGCCGACAGATTCATAAACTCTGGACTGTGCTTGTTGCACAATCTGCTGCTGTCCTTCGATGTAGCTGTCTACCAAAGCGCGGGGGATGCCAGCCTTTTCAAGTTTGTCGTAGCTCTCTGCTGCCAGTTCGCCATTTTGCGCCCATTCGGAACTTAGCTCATCAAAATCTACACCAGCAGATTCAACAGTTTCCCTAGCCGCGTTTGCTGTATCCTGCTGTGGCTGTGCCTGTTGGGGTTGCTGGCTCTGTCGCCTTTCAAGCTCTGAATAGGCTCTTGCCAAATCTTCTGCCGACTTGAATTTTTCCGGTAGCCAGTCCGGGCGTTGATCATCTCCACCGCTCTTATCAGGGCTATCGACATCTATGCCCATCTCCTTTGCCGTTTGCTCTAAAGAAGGACCAGTAGTCTCCTCTGTTGCTGGCGCTGTAACTTGTTCCACCATCTATTGTGTTTGTCCCATTGCTGATTGAATTTGTTCTACAATTTGTTGTGCTTGTTCTGGATCGCCCATCTGTGCAACGTCACTAGCAGCAGACACCATCGGCCCTGTGCCAGATGAAATTGCGCGTCCTGCCATGTCCATCATGCCCTGCTGCTGCATTTGTTGTTGCTGCATCTGCTGGGCTTGCATTTGCTCCTGCTGTAGTTGTTCAGCAGATTTCACTAAGCCATCCATATCGATGCCTAGTGACGTTCCCCGGCGCTTGATGTAATCGGATACGTTAAGGTGATTTGCCAATACTTCTGGCGGCAAAGCCTGTAAACCTTGCAAGAACATATCTAGCCTTTCTAGATCATGTCCGCGTCCAAGGGCTTCTAATCCTGTGACAATAGCTGGCTTGACAACACCTTTTGGCAATGACGGCAACTTACGCTGTTTCGTCATCCTATCGATAATTCTATTTACGAGCGGTAGCTGAAACTCTTCTGACATAAGCGAGAAAGTTCCGCCTAACGCATCGTCTAGCTCCTGGGACATGCGCCTGATTTCTGTCGCCGTGACCCTTTCGCCGTCCCTCTGTACTGCTGTGTTCATAAGGAATACAAACGACAGACGTTGAGTGATATCATTCATCGCCTCGCGAGCAACTCGCAAGTCGTTGTACTTTTCCATTTGCAAAGTTGTTACTTCATTAGCATTTCCGCTAACAATGGCACCATTTGGCGCTTCTGCGATATCTCTGGCTCGCGTAGAACCATTTGGATTAACAAGAAAAACAACTTTAGCAGCCGCAGCAGTGGCTTCTAATATGGCCTTTGACAAACCTTCAAGGCTAATTAGGTCGCCTTTATACTCTTCAATGTAGCCTCTTCCATAGTCTTCAGAGTCAATGGCTGTCCATCTTAACGCCAACATTGGCGACTTATCGATAGGCCAAGACCCTTCTGATCTTGGAACGACAACCCCATTAATTTCCTGATATAATTTCCAACGATTACCCTCACGATACATAATAGTGTAAACGTCTACAGATCGTTCAAAGATATCTTTTTGATCTGATGGGCTTTCCGTTTGTGCTATAAGTTGCTGTATATCGTCATCTAAAACCATTGGAGAAATGGTTTCTTTTGTGATGATCCTAAGAGGGTTGCCTTGTGGATCACGCTTTACGACATAACGGCGCAGATCAAAAACTCTAGCGCCTTCTTTTTTAGGGAAATAAATTAAAACATTGCCAGCTACGATAAGCTGTTTAAGTGCTTCAAAAATTGGAGATCGTAAATTTGTAGTCTCTAATTCTGACTGAACTGATCTTTCGATTTTATTTAAGGCTTCATCTACTTGCGCCCTAGCGCCTTCCTGTTGAGCTAACTCTTGAGCGGTAAAGTCATCGATGACAAACCGAAAGAATGGTGTGTTGGGGGGCAACAAACTTAGCAACAATTTAGAAGCAAGATTGTTAACCCCCCTAGCACCGATACCCTGATAAGGTGTTAGAAGCGTAGTTGTAGAGGAATGTCCGCTGTCAGGTACGAGCGCAGGAATTGTAAGCTTTGCACATTCTCTCGCCCTATTGAGATATGTTTCTCGCTCTGTTGCCAGCTTCTCATACTGGCTCGCGCAAGTTCCTGTGCCGTACATGTTTTTTCCTTACGCTATGTTTAGAGGTGATGTTTGCGGTTGTTGTTTTCACAGGCGCAGAAGGGTCTTTCGACTCACGCTTAACAGGCACTTTGTCCAAGTAAGCGTAAGTCGTATCCTGGCGTTGCTGTTCTTGCGGATAATATGTGGTTCCGCCACCACCACCGAAACACATTAGGTTGGTGTGTTGACGCCGCCGCCATCAGACGTTGCGCCACCTTTATTAATCGACAAAGCAGTCTGATACTTCTTCGTACCCACAGCTTTCTTTTTCTGCTTTTTCGCCACCGTTTGATCCTCTGCACGTTCCGGTACGATTTGCTCAAGAACAGGAGGCGGTGCGGGAGGAGGGGGCGGAGGGGGCGGAGGGGGCGGAGGACTCGGGCTTGAACCACACATAGCAGGGCGTTTCCTTTAGACGTTGAGAATATTTTCTTCCTGATCTTCTTTGACTCTTTGAAGATGCTTTACAACTAGAGACGCCCCAGTGTCTGTCCAAATTTTTCGGTCAGAATCTGAAATGTTTGGACACTGATCAGGAAATTTTCTTTGCAAATAGTCGATAAGTTCCTGCGTAATAATTGGGATAGACTTCCAATTGTTTGGCGTTTCCATCTTAATTCCTTCTAATATGGACTTTATAACAAAAAAATGGGGGAACTTAGTCCCCCATTAGTCGGCTTATGATAATCTCAACGTATTATTTGGACGCATATTGCTTGCGCCATAAATATGTATTTACCTTTGATACTGCTTTAGAAACTTTATTTATAACCCTGCTATTCCAAAACCAGTGGCTATATCTACGTCCCATTAGTCGCATTGTTTTTGTCCAGTAGCTGGATCAATATAACACGCTTCTGCTTTTGGCTCTTCTTCCTTAACCTCATTTAAAATTCCGTATCTTTTACCAGCCGCTCTGAATGTCGTAATACCGCGACACCCTTTTTTCCAAGCAGTTAGGTACAGATTTTTAAAATCGTCATAGGAAACATCATCACCGACATTGCAAGTTTTTGAAACGGCACTGTCTATATATTTGCTACACAACGCCAAGACAGCCACATGGTCTTCTGCCGAAATCTCATTAGCTGTACGCCCATGCACACCTTGTCGATAGGCGTAGTCTTCAACTCGTTCAATTGTATGACCATCAAAGTTTTGAATAGTCCTGTCATAGAACAAGCTGTATGGCGGCTCTATGCCGCTGCTAACGTTGTCTGCTGTTAGTGATATTGTGCCTGTGGGTGCGATAGATGTTAAGTGACTGTTTCTAATACCTTGCTGTGCAATCTTGTCTTTTAGATTATTAGGTAGTGTTTTTATAAACCCAGATTGCATATACTTTTCCTTGTCAAACAAAGGAAAAGCGCCTTTCTCAACAGCTAAGTCTGCGCTTGCTGAATAACAAGCATCTCTAAGTTCACGCATAACTTTAGCTGTAAACTTCATAAATTTTGGAGACGCATATGCATAGCCACACATTTCAGCAGCATTAGCTAAACCTGTTATGCCAAGACCCATGCGTCTTTTAGCTTTAGCTTCTTCTTCTTGTTCTTTTAATGGATAAGTTGTGCGATCAATAACATTATCCATGCTACGCACCACAGTATTAATGTCGCGAATATAGGTTTCGAAATCAAACCGGCCTCCATCAACATATTTTGTCAGGTTAAAACTTCCTAAGAGACATGCGCCGTAGGGAGGCAACGGCTGTTCTCCACAAGGGTTAGTGGCCTCAATGGTCTCGGCATACCATAGGTTATTCATCTTATTTATAGTGTCGATGAACAGGACTCCCGGCTCCGCCCAATCCCATGTCGAACGCATGATTTGATCCCACAGTGCTACAGGATCGATCTCCTCATACACTCGTCCTTCAAACGTCAACGGAAACGGTTTCTTTGACTCTAGACATTTCATAAATTCGTCAGTTACACCGACAGATATATTGAAACCTGTAAGGAAATGTTCGTTATGTTTGCACGATAAAAACGTTTGAATATCGGGATGATCGATACGCAAGACGCCCATCTGTGCGCCACGGCGGTGACCTGATGAGGCAATTGTTTGACAAACAGCGTCAAATATTTGCATGAATGAGACGGGTCCAGAGGCTTTGCTTTCAAGGCTCTTAATCATTTCTCCGCGTGGTCTGATGCGAGAAAAATCGTAGCCTATTCCACCACCTCTCCGCATTGTTTCAGCGGCTTCAGAGGCTCTTTTCATAACGCTGTCCATCGAGTCATCGATGGTGCCGCTTACGAAACAATTGTACGCGGTTGTCTGCCTGATACTGCCCATTGCATTTTGGACACGCCCAGCAGGGAGAAATCTTAGATACCGCAAAGCATCTTTAAATTCTTCGAAGTGATCAGGACTGTCTTTAAGACTGTCAGCAATTCGAACAACTTTGGAATAAAAGTCTTCACCAGTTTGCCTGTATTTAATTGAGTCGATTTCGTCACTTATAGGTAGTGACATTCCATAGTGTTGATTGCTGGCAAGCATTATAACTCGACCTCTCCCTGCAATTGGTTAATACGCATTTCGGCATAACGAATAACCTTTTGCAGATCGGTTATCTCAGATGCCGCTTTGTCTTTGTTTTGGTATTGTTTGTAGCCAGCCCTAGTTGCATATTTGATTATGTTGCCACGCCAAAACTCCATCCCATTACGCATGATGAATGTGACTGGTTCGATCTTCCATCGTGCGTAATGATTAGGCTTAGAAACTAAGTCTTCTTTTTCTTCTTCTTTTTCTTCTGATACATCATCTTCTTTTAATCTCCTTGCTATGTAGTCGTAGGTGCCTTCTCGTCTCACGGTTTCCATAAGATCACCTGTCCCCCTTTGATGTTATAATCAGTGTTACGACATATCCTAGCGACTTGTGCTTGTATGAGAGCATCATCTTCAGTCAGACCGGCAGACTCATAAGTGTCCACAATTGCTGTCCAAGGTGTGTCTGTTTTATCTAATACGGCCTCTGCTTTTTTTGGGCCTATACCTGGACATCCAAAATAATTGTCTGTCCTGTCGCCAGATAATGTTTGCATGTAATGGTGTCTGTTAGCGGCTTCTTCTGTGACTTCTTCAAAGCACTTTTCTTTAATGTTGTAGTGACGACCGGGAATTTGCAGTAAGTCTTTATCTTGAGAATAAATAACCTTACGCCCTTTAATTATTGACGGGTGTGTCGCAAGGATGCCGATAATGTCGTCGCCTTCTAAGAAAGGCTTTTCAAATGTCTCGTAGCACTTTTTTAGTTTTTCTTTTAAACCAGAGTACGCTATTGGCTTTCGGTTGCCTGACCGATTAGCTTTGTAAGTAGTTAAAACTTTTTTCCTAAAATTTTGATAATCTGAAAAACACAAAACTGCGTTATTACAATTTGTATCACGCTGTATATCACCCACACTGTTAACTGCTACCTGTGTTAGTGCCTCAACGTCTGCCCAAGCAACAACAGTGTCTTCATCAAATTTGACTACGTCTTCTCCTGCTGCTGATACTTTATAGACCAAAATATCTGCATCAATCAGTACGGTTGCCATTTAGTAACTCCTTCCAACTAACAGGGAATAGGGCAGACATATGCTGGCTTATTTGTAGCGCGACAGTCCTCGTCTCTTTTTGTGCATCGTTAGCAAGACGTAACTTACACACTCGACTGAATGCATAAAGTGACCCTGACCAGTACCATTCGGTCATTAAGCTTAAAGGTAAAACTGCCCTAGCTTGTTCAGGAGACACGCCGTGATTGATAAGGTATTTGTAGGCACTTTCTGAATGCCTGATGGCATCCATATAGACGTAGTCGCACAACCCATCTTTGTCTTCTAAGTCTGCACCACTGCCTTGTTTTGCATTGACAGGACGACTGCGCCATACGGCAGGAGTGTAGCTTTCTACATCACTGTCCACATATCTCCGCGATACCTCATTCCACGCCAAGCCTACTTGATGTTTCACAAGCTGTCTGGCAACAAAGACAGGCGCTTTGATGTAGAATGTAGCAAAGCAATGCGAGAATGGTGACCAGTGATTGTGCCTACTTAGGAACGAAATCAATCCTGTATCTTTTTGATCATCCCATTCTTTTCTACGAAAATTAAAACTAACTCTCGCAGCATCTACGACAGTCTTGTCGCTACCCATTGAGTCTATGAGGTTGACCTCAATGCTAATGGGTTTCTGCCCAGTTTTTTCCAATTTTATATTCCCCCGTTAGCGGCACATTCAAATCGAAATGTTCTCCAGATTTAGCAATTGAGTTGACAGCAATCTTACCAACTTCATCAGCTATCTCTTCATCCGCTTCAATCTGTATCTCGTCATGTATCCATGCGACTTGCTGAACACGGTTACGCCATCCACGCTTTTGTATTTCGTCGTCAAACTCGACAAGCCATTGCTTTGCTGTAATTGCGCCAGCGGATTGTAGAACGACATTCAGCGCCCTGTACGATTCCCTCACTGGAAGATGACGTTTATCTAGTCCAGTGATGTACTTTTTCTCCGCCACAGATTTTTGAACCGCGTCAATAAGTTTTTGGAGGCCAGGATTTCCTTCCAAAAGTTTTTCCTTTGCTGTAGCAGCGTCTTCTTTTGAGATTGAGGCGACTTGAGCCAAGCGATTGACTCCACCCCCATAGACCACAGCGTATATAAAAGACTTACACACAGCGCGAGAAGCCAGACCAGTGACTCTTTGATTATGCGTATGAATATCTCCATCGATCACTTCCTTTGCGTAATTACCGTCATCAAATTTATGTGTGAAATGTCCTAACAGCCGTAGTTCGATGCCTGACATATCGACACCAACCAACGACTTTCCCTCTGGGACTTTAAAAAGCTCACGGCACTCTTTGCCGTAAGGCGAATTAAGAGATGGCACTTGTTGTAAATTAGGGTTTCGCATTGACGCTCTGCCTGTAATTGTCCCACAGGTCAGGACGCTGCCGTGTATTCTGTTTGTCTTTTTAAGACTTGTTAGCCAAGAATTTTTGCCATCACTCAGCATTCCTAGACGCTTTTGGATTAGGAAATATTCGGACAGAATTTTGGCTTCTGGATATGGCAAATCGGACAAAATTTTTTCGTCCAATTTTGGACGCCCATCAGGCGTTGTTATTTTTGGTTCCCAACCTCTTGCGATAAGACGATTAAAAATGTGATGCCGAGAACCAGGATTGAAAACATTGAGTACGACCTTGCTGTAAGGTGCATCCTTGACTACTGATGCTCGCTTTGGGTTTTTGTAATTAGCGGTTCTCTTTGGAACGACCTCACCAAGGTCCGTCCACCAAGGCGAGAACACTGCCTGTAGCTCTTGTTCGATCTCTGCGCGTCTGCGATTTAGCTTCTGGCACAATTCGTGTGCCTTGCTTTCGTCAAAAAGAAAGCCATGCCGCTCCTGTCTCGCAATAAGCCACTGTACTTTGTGTTCAAGTACAACAGACTTCCGCGACAGTTTTTTTGTAGATCGAATCTTTTGCCACAATTTCAGAGTGACAGCAGTGTCCTGCACACAATAATCCAACATCTCCTGACTAAAGTGCGCCCAACCACCTTGGTAATCACCTTTGAAACACCCTAGTCGATGTCCCCATGCGGCAAGCGAATGCGAGCCTTTGAGCCTGTTGGGCAAGCTCTGTCGTTTATTGCGATCCTCATCTCCTAAATCGCCATAAACCAAACGAGACAAGACCAGAGTATCTATCACGTTTTCCTCAGTCACTTTGAACCAAGGATAAACTTTTTGAATGGCAGCAATATCAAACGAGATAATGTTGTGACCTACCAAAAAGTCTTTGGTCATTGCTGACCTCAAGCCCTCTTCAATTTCATTAGGGCTATAAGTTTCAACGGAATTTGTTTCAACTGACCGGAGTACAATGCAATGGATTTTTGTGAGTTCATCGAGAAGTCCATCTGTTTCGATATCTAATATCCACATTTCATTGTCCCCCGACAGTTGGTATGTTTTAGGCTAAAGAATATTCGGCGTATGTCCTGCCTTGCCCATCGTCTTTAATCTTTTTAACGATCTCATGCCCATCTTGGCGTAGCTCAAAGATGCGAGCGGCTAACCGATAAACGCCAAACACGCCCATCGCTTCTAATGGCGAGATGGTCTTACCGGATTTTAGATGCTTTAGGATTCTGTCGTTCTGGCTTGTTTTGTTTTTCACTTTAAACCCTCCTTCGATTTGTCTAACTGCTTTCATTACTGATTCAAATTCTGGAATTAACGTTGCATCCTCCACTGCTAATAAGGCCAACTTTTCTGCACGGGTAAATAAATCGTCGTCAGAAGTCTCCTGCATCGAGGTTTACCTCCAACAATCTTCCGGTATCGGTATTATATTCCAGTGTGCAAGCAAGCCCTGTCTCGCCAGCATGACGATTTTTTAGAACTCGCAATCGTGTCTTGTGGACATCATCTGCTGACTGCTGATTGCGCTCCGCACCAATGACCATGTCGGCAAGGTGTCCAATTCCGCCAGAGCCTCGTAGTTGTGCAAGGCTGGTAGCTGCCCCCTCCTCATGCGACTTGCCTTCTGGACGTTTCAAATGACTAACAAGGATTAGACCTAACCCAGTCTCCTCAACGAGAGATCGAAGTCTGGTCATAATGCTGTCAATCAAAACACGTTCATTGTTCAGAACGGATGTAGCCCCTTCACTAAGGCCAGAACTGACAACAATGCTAAGATGATCAAGAACAACGTAGCCACAGCCCAAGGCGTGAAGATACCTAATTCTGTCGATAAGATTGTCGCTGCTAGTGCTACCAAAATGATCATACAGAAATAGGCGATTGGCACCAGTAACAGCATCAAAAGCAGCATGAAGCTCAGACTTATCAACACCATCCATGTCGAGAGTAAGGCGTTTATTGAGGTGTAGACCAACGAATGCACGCAGGGTATGTCGTATACTCTCTTCCAACATGATGACGCCAATCGTTTGATCTTGTTGAATGAGGTGATATCCAATCTCTCTGACGATTGCGCTTTTTCCAATTCCTGATCCTGCTGTGAAAACTGTTAATTCTTTTTTCCTGAGTCCTTTTGTTTTTTCGTTAAGGCCATCCCAAGGATAGGGTACGCTTTCAGCATCATCTTTTTTGATAAGCTCGTCCCAGAGTTCAGAGCCGTTGACGATGCCATCTGGTCTGTACTCTTTTGCCTTCCACATGCAGTCCAAGACTTCTGGACCGCGATTAGCCAACAGCATTTCGTTGGCATCTTTGAGGGGAAGACTGGCAATCTTAGCTTTCCCAGGCTTGAACAATTGAGCGCATTCCTGCGCTGCTTTTTGTCCAGCGTCATCCATGTCGAACATAAGGATGACTGATTCAAACCCACTGAAATATTCGAGATTTTTTGTAAGGACTTTAGCGGCAGACCCTGCGCCCATTGAAATAGAGACGACAGGATATTTATGATTTTGAATTTGCGAGACAGACATGCAATCGATCTCGCCTTCTGTGACGATGATCATTTTTCCTTTTTGTTGGAAAAGATGCTGACCAAACAACCCAGCGTTGGCTATGTCTCCGCGACTGAAAAACTCTTTTGATTCATTTCTGATTTTCTGTGCAACGACCTGACGATCTACGACATAATTTGCAATCTGAATTTCTTCATCAAACAGTTCGCTCACAGTGTAGTTAAAAAGTTTACATGTTTCCTCTGTTAGTCCTCTCGTTGCCAGCGATTGGATTTTTCCTTGCGGGAGTAAATCTTTTTGCTTTTTATTTTTCTTTGTCGAAACAAGTTTGATCGAAGGGCTGCTGCCATCTTGTTCCTTCGGATGGGTGTAGGTTTGGCACCCGAAACAATAGGTATGCCCATCGTCGTATACTCCTAAATTATCTCGCGAGCCGCAATTAGGACACGGCTCATGGCTAACAAAAGTTGATGCTGACTCGCGAGATTGCATTTAACCCTCCATCGATTTTTCCATGAAACTTTTGACATCAAATCCAGGGCATAGTTTTTTCACATTCGGAAAATCTCTATGACCTTTAACTTTTGCGTCCGGGTATCTATCTAATAGGGACACTACTAACTCTTTAAGTGATTCAAATTGAACATCCTCAAATTCGTCTGTGCCAATCATGCAGATACCTACGGATGTTTGATTGACACCGCGAACGTGCGCTCCTGATACATCGATGTCCCTGCCGTCTTCGACGGTGCCATCTCTTCGGATTACTTTGTGATACCCAATGCCAATCCAGCCACGTTCTTTGTGCCATTTGTCGATCTCAGCGGCACCGATATCCATGTCGTTTGGCGTAGCTGCACAATGAATGACAATGTAATCTGTGCTTTGTCGTTTCCTGCTCAATTTGTTTTCCTCGCTTCTCTCAGCCAGTCCTCCGGTATGGCCTTGTCTGAAAATTGAAAGCCGTGGGTAAAGCACCACATGGCATAAGTTGTTTTGCTTTGCTTTGAAATTTTTTGCCGAGAATTTGAAAACACAAACCTGATGTCTAAGTCAGGTTGTTGTTCTTGGATAAGCAAATGTTTCTGTCTGTCCGCTGTTACAAAACGACCTTTAGTTTCAATTATGATTCCATTCGGAAGTACAAAATCTGGTGAATATCTAGATATCTTTGCTGGTTTAAGATATTCAATCCTGTCTTCCTTTGCTTCATACCTAAAAGGTACTCCGCTCTGTTTCAGTTGGGCAGCGACCTTTTCCTCTAGGCCGCTGCGGAACCCCAACCGCAAACCGACAGCTTTTCTCTTAGAATTCTTCGCTGTCGGCTTCTTCCGTTTCGGTAAATCCGAACGGGTCATTCGTTTCGTCGCCAACTTTGTAGCCTGACTCCTCACTTGTAAATCCGAAATCATCGCTTCCTGCTTCGCCGCGTTCCACCAACTCGATTATCTGAACAGCCACAGGCTGAAGTTTCAGACCCTTCATTGGCGAGGTGTAAGCGTAAACATCAAACGAGACTTTCATTTTAGTGCCACCAAATGGATCAAGATCGACCATCTGTGGTGGATTGCTTGTGTCGAAAAGTTTTGGACGCCTGTCCCAAATCTTTCCGTCTTTTCGCAAAATATTTTTTGCCTCAATTTTGAAAACGACATTACCTGTTGGATTGCCGTCTTCATCGATCTCTTGTTTCCACAGGTGATTCTTAACAAGATCGATATTCTCACCGACATGGGCCTTGTACATGTCAGCAAGTTCTTTCATTAGCGCCTTTGCTTCCTTTTGATCGACGCGAAGGTTGGCGCGATAAATTCCTAAGTCATGGAATTTTTTGTCTGTGTTTTTCAATGCTGGGTACACAGCTTCACCAATCGGTGTCGTCAATCTTGGACTAGTGTTTTGGGTCTGTGCCAAAATCAAATACCTCCATTTGAAATTTGTTGCCGAGAACGCCGATTAGATTTGCAAACAAGGTTTGTGTCTGTCCCCAAGTCAGCGCAATGCAATCGCATTCGTTCTCTGTTAAGTTGGACTCTTGCTGGATGAAAATTCCTGTCGGTCCAGCGAAGAGGACAGTGTTAAGGGGACTGTCCTCATCCTCTGGATCGTTCTCAACATCAGCGAAAAGCCTAACGACATTTGAGGGAAGCTCGTCATCTTCACTCATCCTTCGACGCCGAATTCTGCAAGACATTGCTGAACCTCGTAGTCGTCTAAATCGTCATATTTCTGCACTGCTTGTTTCCTCGTAATGATCATATCTAATACGGGCAACAATTGCTGATTGTCATCGTTATATGACAATTGGTATGCATTAAGAAAAGAAAAAGTCATTCTTTGTGACCTCCATTACGTCATAGTCGCCGCGTTCCGGCGAAGGTGGCAGTTTCTCGATTTGCTTGTCGTCTAGGATTTTACGAACCTCTTTCTCAAAATTATCTATCACATCTTCTTCGCCAAAAATCTGAACAAATGCTGGCTTAATGCATCGATCCAAAAAGTCTGGAAGATCGCTGACATGGACGCCAAAGCTGTCATGTATCATGTTAAAGTACATTCGTCCGCGTCCTGTGGTGTCTTCGATATCCAAAGCGTTGTTTACAGCTTGCCGCATTACACTAGCGTCAAGACTATGTACCCAGTTTGGCGCGATTGATGACGACATGCGTTTTGGGTCTAGCTCTTTGGTGTCATGGTGTATGTCTAGGCGTACTCTGCTGCCATCAAGAAAAGTTGATACTCGCTCTGTCGTTTGCAGATACCTAGCTTGTTGCACTGGCATACCGTCAGGCGTCCACCAGATCATTGGCAACGGCGTGTCACTTTTACTGATAAGCTTGCTCGCTGTTTGTAGCCATCTCATGCACTCTCGCGCTGCTGGGATGGTCTCATCGATGGCTCGCCAAATACAGCCAGCGACATAGGCAATAAACTTCCCATCGTTCTCCTCATACGGCCACGGATGCGCCTCGCCCTTCTCAAGGCGGTCTTTAATTCCATCTCTTGTGTACTTCATACAGGCATGGAAGGTTCCTGAGTACGGTACGACCATCGTTGGACGTTTTGTCATTGAACGTGACACGCCAAACGCAAGTGCCGCTTTTGCGTAATCTATTTTTTCTGGATCATTTTCATCCCGCATATAGTCCATCGCGAGATTAGCAACAGCCTGATATATGTCCTTTCGTTCTTTGCTGTTTGTCAGATTGACCCAAGAAGCCCCTGCACGATCCTTCAATGCAGCAGAGAAAATCTGCATACCGCTGCAAGTTGCATCGACATTTGCCGGCAAGTGACAAACGTAGCCATAACCTTCAGCCCGAAACTCCGACCATGCCATGCACCATCTCACAAATTGAAATGGTTCGTCTGCCTCTGTCCATCGCAAGTCGCTAAACGGATCGTGAGCAATGTCACAAATCATTTGCTGATTTTCCATTACCCAGTCGACTCGCTCTTGTAGACTTACCTTATCTTCGCCCCAGTGATTAGCTCCAATAATGGCAAGCCAAGCCGCGCTTTGTTCATCGTTGATTGGTTTGCCTTCAGCGTACTCGATGGTGGCCCTTATGAAATCTGGACCTTGCGTGTTGAAGATTGCAGGGACTGGGTACAGACGACCTCTGCTGTCCGCTTGCAACGGAAAATAGATACGCTCGTATTTGGCAAACTTCCTAGCAACGTTAATAGCCCTAGCGACCATCAATCTCTTGCTGATGCGCCTTCTATTACGGTCATGGACCGCGTAGCAGTCGCGGCGATACTGATCTTTTATTGGTCCTTTAACGTCAGCGCCTGGAGGTGCATCCGGTATTTGTTCTTGTTCACACAGAGGGACATCAGCGATTTCTCGATTGCTCTCAAAAATAAATTCCAAGAGGTCAACGACGATGCTGTTAACGCGGAAAGGTGTCTCTTGGATCGCGTTGACAGCCCGCAAAACTTGAGACATGTCAGTGTTGTTTAGTTCCTCTAAAAAGGTTCTCTTAACGCCTTTAATAAAAGGATAGCGTGACACTTTATTTGTATAGTAGCCGCCGCCATACAGTGCGCCCTCTTCCCAAGGTTTTGGGGGAATAACCATTGGCTGGTAAACAGAAAAAATTGCCTCATTTGCGGACATCCTCTCGCCAATCTTTTCCAATAGTTCTGGCGTTGCTTGGACGATCTTTCTGCGTTTTAAACCTTCAGCAACTTGGGCAATTTTAATCATCCCTGTACTGTCTCGAAACAGTTCCAAAAGCTTCACACCAAGCTTGACCATGTCGGCGTCCGTCCATACACGCCATTCCATTTCCATCTGACGGAACTTACGCTGGACGATGTCTCTACGTCTCGCACGCGACAGATTGTCTTGGTCGAAAGACTTGAGAAGCTTCTTTACATACGCTGGGTAGTTGTCCTCAAACCAACGCATACGCAATTCATCATGTAGCATTCCACAAGCTTTAATCGCTACGCTGCTGGCCGCTGCTGTCTTGCCTTCTTTGATGTGGATAGGGACATAGTTGAAAATTGCTTTGGTGAACAAATAGGCAACTGTTGGAACATCTAACTGCACCAAAAGTTCAGCCGCTCTGTTGGTCCTTCCAGCCTTTCCAGTCATGCTTGCATCGACAAATTTTTGTATCGCATCCTCGAAAGGTTTGATCGCATGTTCGACCACTGCCCGACCACAGTGAGTGCTAGAATAGTCGTCTCTTTTGGCGGCTTTCTCATGCATCTTGTGATAACGGCGCAAGGTTTGAACGTATGAATCGCCCTCTAATTCTTTCTGTTCTTGCAGAAGTTTTGCTGCTTCAATCATAATGAGTTGTCTCTCCAGAATGTGGTAACGGATTATAAGTATTTGATACTGTATCAGGGATCATCGTAAACAGCGAGGAAGGTGCTAGGTGAGCATACCGCATCGTTGTCTGAATTGTGTTATGCCCTAGCCATTCCTGTACACGTTTTAGATCATGCCCCTTCATAACGAAGTCGCTGGCGACTGTGTGGCGCAGGACATGCGGCACAAAATCTTCGTCGTCACTCATGCCTATGTGATCGCGCATCCGCTGCCATTTATAATAGTATTGGCGGTAAGTGATGCCTTCAAAAGGTTTGGACCATCCAAGGGACTTGGTGTATTCCAAGGCTTCCTGCGCTGGCTTTAGCAACGGCAACGTCCTAGGGTTCCCATTTTTTGTTAGCCAAAATGTTACAATCGGATACTGCGTTTCTTCGCCTGTTTTTTTGTCTATGTGCGTAGCTTGGGGCGCTGTTCCCCAAGGCTCGCTGACATCTTTCCATTCTAGGGGATACCCCTGTCCGCTGTTGCGGCGCGTTCGCATTGCTTCGCCGCACCTGTTGCCCTGTGCAAGTAAAAACTTTGTTGCAGCAATTGCTTCATCATCTCGGAACAGTTTGAAAGTTTGGAACACAAGGTTTTTTTCGTTTTCCGTCAGAAACCTTATGCGTCCTTGAGATTCCTTGAAACGGGGAAGGTCAGGAATCTCCGTTATAACTCCAGCGGATTTCGAGTGTTGTAGCAGCATAGACAAGCATGACAATTTTCTATTGATTGTCGAATTAGCGTTGTTTTTGCGCTTACAATCTTCGACAAATTCCAGGACACGTTGGTTAGTGATAGTTGTGATAGGTGTGTTTTCGCCAAACCATTTCACAAGAGCCTTGGTACGATCTGTTGCCGTCTTCTCGTCTTTTGTGTCGCCCCATATTTGCTCTGCTGCCGTCAACCACAGTACTACACTGCCGCCCTGCTTGACTGCTTGAGGGTCTGGTAGGGGTATCCCCTGCGACTTGTGTAACAGGCACAATCTTTCGAACGCTTCAGCACGTTCGCGGGTGGGGAAGGTAACAGTCACTATGCGTCCAACAACGCTGTCTCTAACTGCTACGCGGAATTTAGAACCTCTGGCTGTAATGCTCATGTTGTCCCCTCTTAGGTAGGTGCGGCTGGTGCCAAACTCGCTTCGCAGGATAGTCCCTCCACGCTTGACTCCTCACGGCCACCGTAGCCGACAAGATTTACTTCGCACTTGCATCAGGAACTTTTT
>VTLG01001657.1_pt1 | contig 29168 bp, 34 predicted proteins | sample 4694571 | NCBI WGS metagenome assembly VTLG01 (sample SAMN12604809, study PRJNA352737) | marine metagenome | biome: ENVO:00000447; feature: ENVO:00000209|ENVO:00000569|ENVO:01000036; material: ENVO:00002151; isolation source: viral sequences binned using virsorter ...
TAATAGGTTGTTTATCTATCTCTTCTGCTGTGATTATAACATTAGGGTTTTTTAAATAATCTAAATGTGTATCATCTACTTTGCCATGATACAAAAAACGATCTTTTGAAGTAATATATTTTTTATAAACGTCAATACCCATTGGATTTTGACCTTGAAAGGCCAGCATACTTGTAAATCGTTTTATCATAATATTTAAATATCACGTGAATTATTTAAATAGTATATTAAAATTGTTTATGATTTTTTAACCTAAAGTGACTGGTTCATTTTCCTGGGGTTGTGACCCCAAATCCCCCTCGTTTTCCTGGGGTTGTGACCCCAAATCCCCCTCGTTTTCCTGGGGTTGTGACCCCAAATCCTCCTCGTTTTCCCGGGGTTGTGACCCCAAATCCTCCTCATCTGTTTTTTGCACCATTTTAATAATTTGTTTAAACATAGTTGTATTTACACAATGTTGACGCTTAATACCAGTTTTATGGTCGCGTCGTATACCGTTATAAAATTTATTATACATAGTTGTATCAAGATTAACATTACGGTCCTTTAAATATTCGTTTGATGCACCTTCATTTTCTCCTCTTGATGACAAACCAGCTTTAAAACCACTACCATCACACGGTGGTTTTTTACTTGATATTTCGTGAGAACATGGAATTACGTATGTAGGGTTGTTACTCATAGATAATTGTTCTTTTACTATATCCATAGTTTCTATGGCTCGTCTTATATCAGATGCGCATAAATGTAAATTTGATTTGTTTGGTATTAAATCATTTAAAGTATTACCAGTTTTTGCTGCTTGAACTTTACCGTTCTGTGTTAAACCAGCACTAGTATGTAGTACCTTCATTTTTGTCACGTTGTGAGTACCTTCTCCATGACGTATTAAAAATATATCTAAATTAAATTCACCTTCAGCACTAATACCTAAATGATTCTCCGCACTAACATCATCTTTGACTTCTGGTATAAATTTATACGACCCATATAATTCCTTTTCATCATCTGGACGGTCCCTAACAAAATAAGGTTTTGTTCCTTTCAATAATCCTTTATAATCTCCTTTGGTTTTATCGCCTTGATTTGAAAGTTCTCCATCATGTACTAAATCTACCGCACAAGTGCAGTTAGAATCATTTGCTTTTTTACGTATCATAAATTTTAATACAGCACCATTTTTAAATCTTATCTCTTTATTATTATTCTTATTAAGAAATCCTAAACCTCTCAATTCACATAATAATCTTGATTGATGTGAAGATAATACAACAACACGTACGTTATTGGAGTCTATACCATTTAGTATTGAAGACGTATCAAGGTATTTTTTCCATCTTTCACTTCCCGGAATGGTATCATCTGTGTTTTTTTCGGAAAAAGGCCACATACCTGCTCTCTTTCTTCGAGTTCTTTTTTTTTTTTTCAAATTTTTTTGTTTATGGGAACGTTTCTTTTTTTGTTTATATTTTCGTTTTCTAGTTAGTTTCTTTTTTTGTTTATACATGTATTTTTTTGTATACTTCATATATTATAACTAAACATAATATATCAAGTGGTATGAAATATGTTTTGTTTGGAAATATCTTTTTTCTTTTTAGAAAATGTATTAATAGTATGAATTTGTAATTCATTATTTTCTTCAAATAATTCAGGATAATTTCTAGAAAGAGGTTTATCCATAACAAAAATAACCTTATCTTGTCCTATTAAATTTCTATATTCATTGATAGTAAGATTACCACAAAATTTATCAAGTAAATAGTGTGGTGAAGGTGCTGGAACTATATTTTTTTCGTAATTATATACTTTATTGTAAATAAGATTCAATAATTGATATCTTTCGTATTTTACAGATGTATCAATATTTTCTTGAAAAAGATAACCAGCAGCACAAGAAGGTGAGCAAAAATGTCCATAACATTTAAATACTTCATCTTGTTTATATTGAGGAATAAAAATAGGTTGATTGGCAAACGTACATGTGCACCAAAAGCAAGCACAGTCATCGTTTACTGATATATTATTATGAAGGAATTTACTTAGTTCTTTTAATTTAGATGAAATATCTTTAATATTTTCTGTTTTAATAAGTTCCTCATTCATGTTTAATGATACTATATCAGTTTTTGATACTTTTTCATCATTTTCAATAATATCAAATTGTAAACCTATACCTTTGTTTTGTTGTTGAATATTATAATGAATAATATTTTCAATATTATCTGGGTCATATTCATGGAGTGGAGTATTAGATTTGGTAATATCATCTAGTTTACATTTCAAATGAAGGATAATATTAGGCTTAATTACATCATTTACCTTGTTTTTTGTTTGTTCTACTATAATTTTTCCGCCTTTAGGTTTTCTACCGCGTTTTTTTGGAACTTTTGTTGTTTCGGTATCATTTGTAGTTGGTGATTGAGTTTGTTTTTTTCGTCCTCTTTTTTTCTCCATATTTTTTATACTATAGATAATAATTTAAATACTTTTAAAATATTATTATAATGTCTTCAATCGATTGTGTTCCTTGGGTAGAAAAATATAGACCAACAAATTTAAAATCTATTGTATTAACTAATGCTAATAAGACTATAATAGATTCTATAATTAATTTAAATTATTTTCCTAATTTATTGCTCTATGGACCACCTGGAACCGGTAAAACAACAACTATTATTAATTTAATCAATGAATATCATAAAATAAATGGTTGTGATGGTAAAGCATTATTGATTCATTTAAATGCGTCAGATGATAGAGGAATAGAGGTGATACGTAATCAAATAAGTATGTTTGTAAAATCATATCCATTATTAAATAAAGGAATGAAATTTGTTGTATTTGATGAAGTAGATTACATGACGAAAAATGCACAACAAGCATTACGTTATTTAATCAATGAATATAGTTCAACTGTAAGATTTTGTTTAATATGTAATTACATAAGTAAAATAGATGATGCATTACAATCAGAATTATTAAGATTAAAATTTAATAATTTACCTACAAATTTAATAATTACATTTTTAAAAGATATAATCAAAAAAGAAAATATTCAAATAAAAGATATACAAATTGAATACATTCAACAATTATTTCAATCTGATATACGTAGTATGATAAATTATTTACAAACAAATATAGATATAATAGGAAAGTATGAAATAATCAATGATATTACCTGGAGAAAAATATATACCTCTATTCAGGAACATACAAATATGAAAGAAGTATATACAATAATAAAAGAAATAAGCATTAAAAGCAATATTGATATGAAGTATATAATAAAAGAATTTTTAAAATACATTATATACAATAATAGTGAAATAATAAATAATGAATTAATGTGTAAGTTAGAATACAATATACATTGTAATCACGATAATGAATATACCTATACGATGTATACTTTATTAACATTAAAAAAATATATTAATTAATTTGATAATATTGTTGAATTCTACTCTCTAATTTAAGTAACCAAGGATTGGGAGGCGAATTTTTTGTAGGATCAAAAGCATTTTTATCAAGTTTACTATCAAACGATAATGAATTTCGTTTTAAATAATTAGTTACTTCTTGTTTGTGATCTATATTTTGTTTAATAGGAATAGGGACAGGTTTGGTAGAATTATACATTCTATTTATATATATATTAAATATAAAAATTGAAATACAAATACTTAAAAAGGTGTAATACGTATATACATGGATTTAGACACGGAATGGATGAATTTTATTGATAATCAACACAATAATTCATCCGGAAGTTTATTAGATTTATCATGTAGTAGTAGAAATGAATACTCTAACGAAAATTATGTAGGTGATGAAAATAACTTAAGCATTAATTCTGTTATATCAGAAATCCCTAAATGTGGTGAGTTATATATTTCAACCAAAACAATGATAGGTTACTTAGAACAAGAAGTTAATTTAATTGATACATTTTGGAATATACCTATAATTCCCTATAGTCAACGATCCGAAGGTGTAATAAAAAAACAAATTAAATTTAATTCTGACACTAAAGAACAAGTAGAATATATAATCAATAAATCTAAAGAATATCCATATGTAAATAATTATATTATGCAACATATAGATAATCCAAATGGTAGAATTAAATTCAAAGACGTACGTAAAATTAGTATTGGTTTATGTAAAAAAGATATTATAAGTTACCGTATTAAACAAAAAAGTGCTTTTTATAATTGTTTTGTAGTAATACTTCGCATATTAATAGATAATAATAATTATAAGGAATTTCATGTAAAAGTATTTAATACTGGAAAATTAGAACTACCAGGTATTCGTTCTAACGATGAGCTTCAATTAGTTTATAACAAACTACATGAACTTTTATCATTAAACATTTCTAATAAATTACCACAAACAGTCTTGATTAATTCCAATTTCAATTGCGGATATTATATAAAAAGAGATGTACTTTATAAACTATTAAAACATCGCTATAACATATCAGTGATGTATGATCCATGTTCCTATCCAGGTATACAATGTAAATTATTTATAAATTCAGATAATAGTGTTGTTGCAAACAATAGTACAAATACAAAAAACTATATATCTTTTATGATATTTAGAACTGGTAGTGTTTTAATAGTAGGTAAATGTAATGAAATTATATTAAACAATACCTATAAATTTATAGTAAATATATTAGAGAATGAATATAAACAAATTATAGATCAAAATATTAATATTACACCAAAATCAACAATTATTAAAAAAAAGAAACGACGTATAATTGTAGTATTTAATGATAATTAATTGTGTTTATTTAGATAATTTATTTACTATTTCTAATACATTCATATTTTTTGTTTTTCGATATATTTGTAATATTTTGTTCATAGAAGTTATTGGACTATCAATAAATGGAATAATTATTTTACTAATATCATATAATTCATTAGGATATTGCAAAATAATACACCTATTTGCTAATATTAATTTATTAATAGATTGAACTTCTAACATTAAATTATCCATATCACTATAATAATATAAACTATGACGCAACATAGTAATGATTAATTTACTAATTAAATGAAATCGTTCTATTTTCTCTTTATGTATCATACTATGAGTACATTCTTTAATGTAAGTATCATCAATCTCAAATAAAGTTTTTTTATATAAAAACATAACCGCATCTTTAGATGTTAATTGTAAAAAACTATGATTATCATCTCCTATTTGTGTTATAAATTCTACGTAAAATAATACACTTTTTTCACAATGATGTTGTGTTAAACTAAGATTTTTTGTATAAAATAGTAATAATTTATATATATGTGTAATGCTTTCTATACCATAACTTAAAATATATTTTAAATATTCTTTCTTAGTAATAGTAATATTTGTATGTATATGATTTAATAAACTTTGAATAATTCTAATATAAATATTAAGTATTTCACTATCATCTTCTTCTAGATCTGGTAGATAATTAGTAATTACGTTTAAAGATAATGTTCCACTCATTATAGCATATTATCAGTTTTTTTTTTATTCATTTAAAAGTAATTAATTTTACGTTATATTTATTTAAAGAAAATAAAATTCATATACTATAATGGAAAATGAAAATACTACTACTACAACCACTAATGCTAATTATCGTTTACCTACTAATTTAACCATGCAACATATTACTAAATTATCCATTGTGAATGATAAACCAATTATGCTTGATTATTGGACAAAATCGTTAGAAAATACTATTATTATTGGAATTCGTGAAAGTGGTGAAAAACTACTTGTGAAAAGTACAGAAGAATATACTAGTCCCATTTCTAAAATATACAAAGTAGAAACTGATTATATTATTGAAACTGAAAATTCATTGTATTTAGCGGATTCTAGTATTTCAACTAAACGTATCTCTTAATTTAGGAAAGATAATTATTTTGTAATAAAACAAATAACTGATACCATAATACTATCATCTTATTTATCATGATAACAGTATTAATATTGTCTTTACTATTTATTAATAATATATAATCTCCCCAACATACTATACTATTTAATCCGATACAGTTAGATATTAATAAATATAATACAATTACATTATTCTTACAGTAATACAGTAAATAATTCAACCACGTAATACATTGTATAATTGAAAATATAGTTAGATAATTTACTGATTCTTTATTACTATCATCTTGTTCTACTATTATTTTTATATTTATACCATTCCATACAATTACACCTATTGTTAAAAGTATCATATTAATATTCCATTTACATTTTTTACATAGATATAAATATTCATTTTCTTTATTTTTATCTACTAAAATCTCAGGTTTTATAGTTAATGTTGCTAACTGTGCTTCTATATCATCTGTCATTGCTAATACCTATTGTATTAATTTTAAGTATAAATATAAATTTATTTGTATTTGCATAATAAAATATGAGCATAATAGAAACTACATTCCCCCACGTATATATACATTTTGAAAATGATAATAACCTAACAAAAGACGGGGTGAGCAAATACCTTAATTATTGGAATTTTAGACAATGTCAAAAAACAAATTTTTCTTGCACTCTAGATACATCAGCTATTAAAGATATAGATGTATATCTAGGTAGTAAACATGCCATGGTTATCGTCAAATTTATAAAAGCTATGAAAAAACAACCTATACAGTATCTTAACTATACTATTTTAATAATGCCTAATCAAATATTAAGTAACCTTTTAGATACTATATTAAAACTTACACAACCTTGTGCAACTGTATATATTGTAAACACAAAACAAGAAAGAGATACACTATATGAAACACTTACTAGAAATAATCCTATAGAAATAAATGCTTTATTAATCATAAATGAAATTAAATGTATTAAACCTAAATATTAACTTTAATAAAAAGATTAAACACTTATTAAGTTATAATACCGATAATGAGTATAATACTTACACATAAGTTCTTAATACAATAAATAAATATATACGATATATATATATATATTTATATGGATGCATTATTAGAAGAACGCGATGCACTAAAAAAAGGAAAAAAACCTATAAAAATCTCCTCTAAAAGTAAATATCTTAATATGATAATAGAAAAATTAAATGACTTTTCTTTTGGATATATAGGAACAATTGTAGCAATTATATATAATTCTATTTTAGAAAAAGGTTTTTTTGGTAGCATGTATGATTTTATTAAATCGGCATTTTTCTTTGTAAATGAAACTCAAAAGTATCCTAACAAAGTATTAAATAATATTTTTGGGTTTGTATCTCAACCACTAGAACGTATCATTCCAAAATCTACAAAAAATACTTCAAAACTGCCGCAATCAAAATAACATCAATAATCGTTACAAATGTATGTGACATGGTATTTACTTGAAACAAATCTTCATCTCGGAAATTATATTTAATTAGTAGATAATTACTACAAATAGCAATTAAATATGCTAGTATAATATGTAAAACAAAAATACTAAAAACTAATAAAAATATATGGGTTACATTAATTCCTTTATCATCCTTAGCCATTATATAAAGTAATTAGAAAATATTTTCTATAGTATTTATTTGTTCATCTGATAACTTTGTTGGAAATTCAACTATAAATTCTATAATTAAATTTCCTTGATGTTCATTTCGAATAAATCCATATCCGGGTACGATTTTCTTAAATGTAGGATGAATAATATTACCTTTGGTATTATTAATCTTAAACTCTTTACCGTTAATATGTTTTAATGAAAAAGAAAAACCACATAATGCTTCTTTTAATGTAATAGTATGTTTATAAATAAGATTTAAACCTTCTCGCTCCATAATACAATTGTTTGTATCAATGGAAATCATAACTTTCACGTCTCCAATACTATTTTTTGAATACATATTTCCTTTTTCTTTCAATATAATATTTTCATTATCGCCTATACCTTGAGGAACATCTATATAGATTGTTTCTTTCTCGCGAACTTTACGATGAAATCTGGTTACCCAGCGTTCAATATCTAAGGGTTTGCAACAACCGTTATATGCTTCTTCCATAGAAATACATAGTGTTTTTACAATAGGTTCTGGTTCAGGATCACTAAAAGGCATTGTAGATCTCGTCCCATGTCTTTCTCTATTTAGACCCATAGGAAATCCTGTTTGAAATACGTGTATATCAGGATTATTTCCTAAATCTTGTGCAAAAAACATATTAAATAATACTGATGGGTCAATAGGTACTTCCATTACATTTGCATTACCAAAAGGGTTTTGACTACTGAAATCATACATACGTCTTTTCTGGGGATCACTAAGGGTTTCATATGCTTCATTAATTTTCTGAAATGTATCATCATTAATTCCTCCATTTTTATCAGGGTGGTGAATAAGTGACAAACGACGATATGCTTTTCTAATTTCATCTTGTGTTGCTTGTTGTGTAACACCTAAGGTTTCATAATATTCTTGTGAATTCATATAGTTATAGAAAACATAAACTTAAATAAATAAATACGAATAATAGTATTTATGAATATACCTTATTTATTTAAATACAGACCAAAATCATTAAACGATTTTCAATTTACGAATGAAATTCAAAGCATATTATCTTTGTTTATAGATAATAATTCTTTATTATTATTATTAATAGGTGATAGTGGTACAGGAAAAACAAGTCTAATAGAATGTTTATTATCCACTTACTATAAAAATTATTCAAATGAAAGTAAAAATAATAATATTTTAATCATTAATAATTTATCAGACCAGGGTATAGTATATTTTAGGCAAGATGTATATACATTTTGTATGTCAAATTCAACGATAGCTAATAAAAAAAAAACAATTGTATTAGATGATATAGATAAATTAAATGAACAAAATCAACAAATATTTCATACATGTATAAATAAATTTTCTAATAAAGTAAATTTTATTTTATCTACATCAAGTATACAAAAAACAGATGAACACATATTAAATAAAGTTTTTAAATTAAAATTAATAAAATTTGATTATAATCGTTTAAAAAATATTATGGAAGATATCATAATAAAAGAACACATTATTATAGATAACGAAGTAAAAGACTATATCATTCATTTATGTAATTTTTCAGTTCGTATGCTAATCAATTATCTTGAGAAATTCAAATTAATGAACAAAACCATTACAATGGATATTTGTAAAAGTTTAATTACCAATATTAGTTATACTACATTTAACTGTTTCACTAGATTATGTATTCAAGATAAAAATATAAATGAAGCTATTAAACTGTTATATTTGTTATATAATAATGGTTATTCTGTTAGTGATATTTTAGATAATTATTTTTTATACATTAAGCACGAATCTCAAATGGAAGAAGAATTAAAATTTAAAATCATTTCTTTAATATGTAAATTTATCATTATTGTAAACGATTTACATGAGGATGAAATAGAATTAGCATTTTTTGCAAATCGTTTATCTATGATTGAATAAAAGATTTAAAATAGAATCTATATTATTTATAATAATGAATACTATAGATAACGATATTCCTAATTTGTATAAATTAGAATTTGAACGGTCATTACCCGGTTGCAATATTTATTGCGATATTCTTCCACAATACCAATGTATTTGTTTTGTGCACTGTCAACGAGAAATATTACATGCTATAGAAAACTGTTTTAAAGAAAATAACATACCCACTAAATTTAAAGATTCAGAATGGTGTAAAGCATTATTCATTACTATTCAACATTTACCAGCAGTTCCTCCATTTACGAATATAAAAAAACATTTCTTAAAATCATTTTTAGATCGTTTAACTTATATAGAAGAACTATTTGAAAAACGTAACATTAGTTATACTGATTTACTATTAATTAAAAATAAACTATTAAGAAAAAATACTATTAACTATACTGATATGCAATCTTTACGCTTACAATATGATTCAAAAAGATTAACTAATATCACTAATGCTCCTGAATTGCAATAGTTTTTTCTACAAATATTTCATGAATTTTGCTATCTATTTGTTTAATCACTGAAATAATATTATCATCATTTATTTCAATATTACCATCATATAAAGTAACTGGTATATCGATAGAATTTAACCAACGTTCATGATATTCATGACATGTATTTAGGTAATTTAAAGGTATAGTTTCACCATTTCTATTTCGTCGTTTAATTCGTTCTTCACATATTTCTGGAGTAGTTTTTACATAAAAAAAACCATCAATAGGAATATCAGTTATAAATGTTTCAAACCATTTATTGTATATATCATATTCAATTTTACTCATATTTCCCGATTCATATAACATTTTTGCAAATACATATTTATCTGTAAATAAACATCTTTCCGTAATAATAATAGCATTAGGATTTGTTTTAATAATGTTGCGTAAAATATTTAATCTAGAAATATAAGCCATCATTTGAAATTGAAAACTATATTGTTTATTATCTTTATAAAAATGAGATAATATACTTTCACCATATTCATCACATATGGTTTTCCATTCATCAACCGGTTCTTGTACAAAAATATAGTCAGATTTACTATATTTTTTTAAATTTTGAACAATAGTCGATTTTCCTGAACCAATGTTACCTTCAATAGAAATTATTTTCACCATAGGATAATATATGTATGTATATATTTTTATATTCTATTGTTAATATATATGATACAGTTATTTAAAAGTTATCCAAATAAAGACACCTTTATTTTATTTATTAAAACACACTGTATTAAAGAACAAAAATATTATAAATTAACACCAGAAGTTTACAAACAAATTATATTTAAGAATGCGTTACAACCATATTTAGAACTTATAAAACCGAATTATCATATTTCAAAACAAACATATGTCACTAGAAAAATGAATTATACCCGTTTTATTACTGTAATAAGACATTTATGTAAATTATTAGACGTTACTTATACGTCTATGATGAAATATTCAAATTCTAGTTATCAAATTGATTATTTGTTTTACTTGAACGATTATGAATAACAATGTAATAACATATGTTTTGCAATAATCGTATTACTGGTCAATACTTCTTGAACGTTTAATCGTAGAAACCATTGAAATTTAGATTTTATTAATAATTCTTTATAAGGTATATATATTCCATAAGTTTGATCACAAAATTCTATTTCATTAGAACGAAATAATTCGGAGATATCTACGGGTTCTTTATTTTTCTTTTGAACACCAATATGTTTGCTATTAATCGCTGTTATCATACCTTCGTTTATCATTCGTCTAAAATGTTCTTGCATTTGTCCAATAAAATCTTGTTGACTAGTATAGTCTTTAGAGTTCAAAATTTCCATAAACTGTATAACACGTTCCATAACATTAGATTGTTTATTACATCCAATAAACTCTAAATCAGGTGCATACTTATATTTTGAACAATAATTTATTTTATTTTCAACTATTAACATATCATTTTGTTGTAATGCTAATTCATATAAAGGTTTTAAAGATTTAAAACATAAAAACGAACATGGAACTAAAAATCCACCATATTCATAAAGTAGTTTATATAATGCTATTTGTCTATAATGTTCCTTAATAGGATGCGCTAATTTTGTAAAATCTATATTAAAACCCGGTAAAAGATATTGAAAAGAAGTATCATCTATTAATGCAATATTAAAATCATTTCCGCATTTATTAATAATAGATTTCAATGTAAGATACAAATAAGGTTGATTTAATTTATTAGAATTTCTAGAATAAAAATTTTCCCATTCTCTAGCATTTACTTTATAATCTAAATGAATCCACATAATAGGTTTTTTATTTTTTTGATACTTTTGTATAGCATTTGTATTATCTTCTATTAAAAATTGTTTTACAATATTATAATGTTCTACATCATCATTCCATTTTTCATGTAGTTTATATTGATTATATAATAAACTTGCAAAATACAATATAATTACTGACATTAATACATTTAAATATGGATTCATATATTATAAGTTACGATTATTTATTATGAGATATACGTAATAATGATGACCATACTTGTTGATTTGTTTTTTTATAATTTTCTTGTTCTTTAATTAACCTATATGCACGTGATGTATTTATTTTATCTTCATTATATTCGTTTCTTTCCAACTGTTCTCGACTTTCTTCTTTAGTTAAAGGTTCCACATTTTGATTATGTCTTGCATGTTTTAATTGATCTAAATTATTAAACCCTTGTTTAAAATCGCGTTCATCTACACCTAATACTAACGCATTTGTATAAGCATGTTTTAAATCTTCATATTGTGAAGTTCCATAACCATTTTCCATATGTTCAGCTCCTAAAATATCTCCCATATAAGAATCAATAGCTTCCACTTCTTGATGAACTACTATAGATCTTGTTTTTGTTTTTAAATTTTCAAAATCTTGCTTTGAAGCATTATAAATATCCTCTTTAGAAGATAACCAATCACCATAACCGTGATCTTTTTGTGCATAATGTTTATCAAACATTTCGTTAAATGTCGTTATAAAATTTGGTGATTGAGTAAGTTTATCAATCACTTTCTGTTTATCGTATTCTTTATCATCTTGTGTATCAACATATTTCATTTTATTGTATTCTTGAACATTACGAGTTGTAGATTTTGTTTTAAATTGATAAATTTCATATAAAATTTTATATGCTTTTGAAAAAAATAAAAAATATTCTTTATCTAATTTAGATTTATCCGGATGCATTGCTAAAACCGTTTTTTTTGCCTTTTTTAAATGGTCTACGTTAAAGTCAATAGGTATTTTAAATAAACCAACCAAACTGTCTAAATCATAATGGTTTATATCTAAATCTACTTCCATATTCATATAATGATATATATTCTCTATTACTATAAAACGCTTACTAATATAAACATATATATATACATATGTTTATATGCCAGTTCACCGTTCTATTACTAGAATAAACAATAATGATAATAAATTTAATGTAGTTAATATATTTTGTTGTATCCTACTATCCTACATTTTTTTAACTATTATTTTATCAAATTTAGGTGTTAAACATATAACAATTTTTTGTATTATAATAAGTAGTGCTGGTTGTTGTGGTTGTATTTTTTTCACATTTATTAAACATTCTGCAAGAGAATTAGATAGAGAAGTACGCGGTATTGTCATACAGGATACGGTACATGATATACCTACCATAACCGCATATCCTATTCCAGAAAATTACAATGATGAGGTTACTTTAGAAGCTGTTGTTTGTCAACGTGAAGATTCTTTTTGAATTTCTTTTACACAATTATGAAACATACGATTAATCTCTTCCATATTAGATCCAAGAACAGAATAATTAGGACCTATAGTTAAATTACCTGCTTTATAAACTAATATTGCTGGAATACCAGCAACTATTTTATTTTTACGAAAATAGGCATAAATATCATCATTTTCATCAACATCCAATTCTACACATTGAAACTCTTTTGGAAAATGTGCAAACCATTTTTCCACACCTGCTTTTATTTTTTTACACGGATTACACCATTCTGCAGTAAATTTAATAATAATATATCCAGGATTTACTTGTAGTAATTCTTGGAATTGTTTACGATTTAATTCTATAATAATATCATTAGGCATTTAGTATATTATAAAAAATACTATTTAAACTTTATTATTACAAAGTTTTAATTTTATTTTCCGAAATCTCAATGCAACTAGATTCATGTTGTTTTTTAAATGCCAACCGCAACACCCAAGCATTTGTATTTTTTTTCAAGGTAATTTTATGATACACATTTTTAGGTTGATACCTCCAACTACCTTTTGTTACTTGATCAGTTTCTATTTCTTGCACGACATTTGACGCATCTGTAACAACTATATGTTCTGTATACTTCCCAAACAAAACAAAAATATAACTATTCCAACCATTTGTAACATAATAATTATCCTTCGTAGACACTACTAAATTTTCCAAATAAATAGAAAAAATCGGTGATGATATAGGAAACATCCTAAAAATAGTATAACGAGGACCCTGACTTTTAATATCACCATTCGGGTTTTGGTTATATATTATAAGCGATTTACATTTAAATAACGTCATGGCACGATCCCATAGATAAAATACTAGAGATCCTCCTTCTATAACAAGTGTATATAGTAAAATTAGTAACATTGAAATGGTTAAATTCAACACAGAAGCAATACCATATCCAATCGTCATTCCTATTTTTACTGTTTTTACTAAAAATGGTGTTTGTAATATTTCATCAATATCAGTAAAAGAGGTCATATTAAAATTATAAATTATTATCTCTTTAATATCGTTTAATAATGTCTTCAATATAATTCTATTACTTTTCGTGTTTTTTTATTTTTTTTAATTTTCTTCTTTTTTGTTAATTTTTGTTTTTTATCATTTTTTTCTGGACTATTTTTCTCGCTAGGTTTATACATTAAAAACCATTCTTCATATTCTTTTGTATTTCTTTTGTTTTTTAATTCTTCATATTTTATGGTCTTTAAATTTCGCATATCAGCGAGAGTTCCTTGTTTGCCATAACAAGTAATACTAAATCGTCGTAATACACCTTTTTGCGATAATCTATTTTTTTTTTGTACATCAAACAACATCTTACTAAAACACATAATTTTTTCTTTATCATAATAACTTTTATTAGCATAATAAAACGCCAAATACAATGAAAGCATGGTATCTATAGTAGCAACCTTTACTTTTACACCTTTTACACGAATAGTATTATAACTATGGCATGCTAGAGGTTTATAGATAAATGCAACAGGTTGTTTTCCTGTACGTATTTCATAATGTTCTGCAATAACCTCACCAATAGGTTCATGTTTTTTAACACTACAATTTTTAATTCCTTTATCTTTTAATCGTTCCATAAGGATTTGAGCTGTTTTTTTAGGTTGATTTGATAATACATCAAATTCTGGTATTTTATCCATAATAGTATTATACTCTTTACCCATATGCGCTTTATATAAATTTATTGCGTGACCGCCAAAAAAAACAACTCCTTGATTGACAAATGAATCACGTACAATTTCATAAATATTTAATGTTGTTTTATCTTTTGGATTAAATTCTCGTTTAAATACATTTTCAAAACAGTCTTCTGATTTTAAAGGATAATGTTTATTTAGTAATGTTAATCGTTTTAATACCTTTTCCCAACGACTTACATCACCAAAAGGGCGAGATAATTCTAAATACATGGCCATTCGTAAAAAATCTGGAGGGCAATATTTAATTCCATCAAATGATAATGCATCTTTGTAAATAGAATTAAATAACTTGGGAGTTAATTGTGTTACATCAGCAACAGGAATATTTTTAACAAATACTTTAAATGTTCCATGATGAACACCTGCTTTAGCCTGCACATCTTCAAATCCTTTTTTAAAATAAATATCCGCTAAATCTTTGGTGTCTTTAAGAGCATTAGGAGAATAAAAATCATAATCAGGCAATTCAATACTATAGTCATAGAATTGATCTTCACTAGGTAATATATTGTTAATAGCTGTTCCTCCATAACACATTAATTTTCTATTACGTAAAAAATCCTCAACTTCGTTCATAATATCAGTTACTTCTTGTATGTTTCTACCTTGATTTTGTTGTTTTTTTTCTGCTAAATCTACTGCATTTCTTAATAATAATAACTCACAATCATCAAATTTCATTTTTTTAGGACAATGTTTCATATATATATATATATATATAATAGTTAAGATAATAATCAGGTTGTTTTTCTAGTATAAGTAGGATAATCAAATGAACCATAATCAGTTGTTATAGTAGAAGTTCCTGATTCCATTTCAGGTGGCATGTTATATGTTTGAGATGTAGGAGGATCGATTAATGATAAATCTTTTAATCTAAAAGCGCATGGGGTTCCTAGTCCACTTTCTGGAGCATCGAAAAATTTAATATAATTTTTCAAATTTTTATCACTTAATTGAAAACACATACCTACAATTTGACATCCACTACGAAATAATCCTTTTGATTTTGATGTACAATCAATATTTTTAGGTTTTATATTTAAATCTGGCAATACAATAACTTGACCTCCTTTACTAACTTTTGTCAATGTGTCATCGGTTTCAACATTTTCTGCTGAAAATGTTCTATATTCTGTAACAGATGGAGTATCACCGCAAGAACTAGATAAATTTACATATTCATTAAAACTAGAATCTATATATGTATTATTAGAATTTCCATCAACTATAAATATAACTTTATTATTTAGAACACCACTTTTTAAAGTAGCATCTAAAACATTAGCCGGTGATTTTCCTTGTCCTGCATATCCGCACGTATATTTATTATCAAGTGTATATGGATCTAATTCAGATTTAACTATTTTTGCTAGATTATTATACATTAATATATCATTGCTTTTGAAACGAAAATGAACTAATAAAGGATCTGTGCTATTAGGGACATAATCGCCAGAAAATGCATTATTTTTGATAATTTTTGTTACATTTTCAAAAGAGATAGCATTCCATGTTTCTTTTGTAAAATAATCTGTAGTTGTGGATGTTGCTACAACTGGTTTATGATTTACAGAGTAAATTTCAAAATCAATAAATCTACAACCTTGTTTCAACACTTGATTTAAAGCACACGTGCTTACCCAATCATCTTTATAATTACCTGCGGAACACGAGTTATATGATGATTTTACATAAACATCTCTTAATCTAGTATCATATTCAGTATCATTTATAGTATATGTTAATTGTTTACTTAATGTTAATGGTTTAACATTAGATTCATTTACATATAGTTTTTTTAAAGAATTGCAATTTCCATCTTTTGCAGATTGTTTTACGGCTACATATATCAAAATACCAATAATACACGTTATAACTATAATAATAGTTAATATTTCTATGATATTTGTATTAGCAATTAATATATCTAATGTATTAGATAAAGTTTCATTATTATCCATATTGTTATATAATATTTAAAAACATAAAATAATATATAAATATACATTAATATGCCCGGTGGAGAAATGAATATGTTAGTAGAAGGAAATCAAAATGTTATCTTAAATGGTAACCCTAGTAAAACTTTTTTTACATCTGTTTATAAAAAATATACAAACTTTGCAATTCAAAAATTTCGTTTAGATTATAATGGTTTAAGAGAATTAAAATCAACACAAGAAAGTGTTTTTATATTTAGTGTAAAACGGTATGCTGATTTGTTATCAGACATTTATTTATGTGTAACATTACCTAATATATATAGTCCAGTATATCCTTTTAGTTGTGATAGTGAAAATGGTGTATGGATACCTTATGAATTTAAATGGATAAAAAATATTGGTTTTATGATGATAAAAGAGATAGAAATTTATACTGGTGGAACTACGATACAAAAATTATCAGGAGATTATTTAAATGCCATGAGATACCGAGATATGGGTGATTATGATGTAATACTAAATGAAATGATAGGTAATATTCCTGAAATATATGATCCAGCAAATTCAGGTTTAAGAGAAAATACCTATCCAAATGCAACGTATAATAATGGTAATACACAAGAACCGAGTATTCGAAGTAAAAAATTATATATACCTTTAAATTTATGGTTTTGTCTAAATAAGCAGCAAAGTATTCCGTTATGTGCACTTCAATATAATGAAATAGAAATTAAAATTACATTAAGACCTATAAGAGAATTATATACGATTCGTGATGTATTAGACAGTGAAAATAATTATCCAAGAATAGCACCTAAATTAAATACACCAGAACATGCATTTTTTCGTTTCTTACAACAACCAATAGATCCGGATGTTAATATATATGCCAACACAACAACATCATGGAATCAGGATATCCATTTATTAGCGAATTATGTATTTTTAACGGATATAGAAAAGACCATATTTACAGGTTATCCTCAAAGTTATTTAATAAAAGAAATACACGAATATTCATTTACGAATATCACAGCAACTTCAAAACAAAAGGTTGAAACAACTGGATTAGTTTCAGATTGGACATTGGTATTTAAACGAAGTGATATTCATTTAAGAAACGAATGGTCGAATTATACAAATTGGACATATAATTATTTACCGAGTGATGTCCAACTTGCAGATGACACAACTGTTATATGTAATGGACTATATGGATATAACATAAATAAAGATTACAGTAAAACAGATATATATACTTCGGGTAATTATGCTTTTGAAAATGAAAAAAATATACTAATTAGTTTAGGCATTTTATTTGATGGAGAATATCGTGAACATGTTTTTGATGAAGGTGTATTTCGTTTAACCGAACCTTATACAACATGTCCTCCATCAAATTTGTCGTGTGTAAAAGATATATATTGTTATAATTTTTGTTTGGATACATCACCTTTCACTATACAACCTAGTGGTGGCGTAAATTTAACAAAATATTACGATATTGAGTTAGAATTAACAACATTAACTCCACCTGTAAATTCAGAAGCGAGTTTTGATACAATATGTGATCCAAATACAAATGAAATTATAGGTGTAAAAAAACCTTCGTGGAAATTTTATGATTACACTTATTCATTATTATTATTAGAACATAGATATAATATATTAGAGATTGCAAATGGTAATTTTAGATTAATGTATGCGAGATAATAGATAATGTATTTATCTATATATATATATAATTATGAGTGATAATATGGATACAGATACAGAAACAGAAAGTGATTACGAATCTAATAATGAAGAGAATACTACGGCTAATCAAACTTCAAGTTCTTATATTAATAAATTAAAAAAAGGTGTAGTAAATGAATTTAAAAATAATGACTGGGAAGGATTTATAGCTGCTTCACTTTCCATATTTATATGTGTATTAATATATGGTTTCGTAGGTGCTAATTTGACATCAATATTATGTTGGTCTACAGTTGATTTTGATAAAGGTTTCCCCACACGTTTAGATAAACCTCCTTACGTGGGTCAACCCCCTACTGAACCAAATTTTTGGAGTAATAAATTATCCAAAGCTTTAGAAAATTGTGATTTAGAAGAAATTGGTGAAGTGTTCTGGCCCATGGAAAACATAACATTTCCCTACAACATGAATAGACCTAGTGAAGAAATGATGGATATGGGTATGGAATGGTATTCTACATGGTTTTTTAAATATTTTGGTATGGGTGCAGCTTATTCGTGGTCTAGTGCCAGATATTGTATACGATGGACATTATTAATGTTTAAAATGTTTCCAACTTTAATGAATAACACAGCAATTCCTTTTTATATTTTGCCTTACATTTTTTATTTATTTGCCACTACCGTTATCCCAGTCATTTTTGGATTTTTCATGACATGGGCAGGATATGCATTTGCTCCAGTTGAACAAGGTTACTTGTTGCTTTTATCGCCGTGGGTTTCGGCATTTAACGCGTGGTCTTCTTGGTTTGCTGCTGGTGGAGCAGGAATCTTCTCTATATTCTCGGGACCAGCCATGTTTGGGTTATGGACAGCAGTTGGTTCACCTTGGATTACTATGACTATAGTATTAACAGTTTATTCCATATTAATGACTGGTTTAGAATATGCGTGGGCTGCTGTTCAAGGAGTAGGGCAATATTTTATATTTATGATATTTTGTTTTACTGGCGGATTGTTTAAAAATGGAGGATTATATAAAATAACAGATTTATTGTGGTCTCATCGCAAAGGGTTATTAATCATATTTATGTTTTATACTTGGGTAGCAGCAACCGGATTTTTAAATTCCCAAACAGTATTAGGTATTTTTATAGGATTTATTATTTGTACCATAATGTTATTTACCGAAAAACCTCCTAAGGGTCAAGATGGATTAACAGCACCTGTAGATGCGCAAGGTAATTTAACATAATCACTAAAAAGTTATTTAAAAATAGAACAGTAAATAACTTTAATGGGGAAAAAAACAAAAAAACCTAAACCAAAGTATCCATTTGTTTCTATAGTAACCCCTACATTTAACAGACGTCCTTTTATCAACGCCATGTTTGAATGTTATAAACATCAAACTTATCCAAAAGAACGAATGGAATGGATAATTATAGATGATGGAACTGATAAAATCAAAGATTTGGTTGAATCATCGGGAATTAAAGAAATTAAATATATTGGATTAGATAAAAAAATTACTTTAGGTAAAAAAAGAAATATGTTACACGATAATAGTAAAGGGGATATTATTGTTTATATGGACGACGATGACTATTATCCACCTACAAGAGTAGAACATGCGGTTACCACGTTAAGGGAATCACCTTCATGTTTAATTGCTGGTTCTAGCGAATTATTTATTTACTTTAAAAAAATAAATGAAATGTATTCTTTTGGACCATATAGATCTAATCATGCTACGGCAGCAACATTTGCATTTAAAAGAAAATTGCTAACAAAATGTAGATATAATGAAACCGCTTGTTTAGCTGAAGAAAAAGAATTTTTAAAAAATTATACTATTCCCATGGTACAATTAGATCCTAAACAAGTTATTTTAGTATTTTCCCATTCCCATAATACCTTTGATAAACAAGAACTCTTAAATCAACCGGAAAATAAGTATCGTACTAAATCAGCTTTTCTAGTAGATGATTTTATCAAAGAAGCAAAATTAAAACATTTTTATTTAAATGAATTAGAACCGTTGCTTGATAATTACAAAGAAGGTAGAACAGATATGAAACCAGATGTTATACAACAAACAAATGAGTTACGTGAAGAAAGATTTAAAGCTCAACAAAAACAGATGGAGGCATCGGGATCTGGTGTAAAAGTTAAATTGGAAAATGGAACTATTAAAGAATTGAGTACAATAGAAATCATAAATATGTTAGAGGCACAAAAAAAAGAAATTATTCGTTTAAATGCGATTATAGATAATTTAAATAATATAAGCAATATAAAAACAAATGATATTACTGAATGAAAATCAAGATAATTTTAATCCTAAAGTATATTTAGATCTATATCCCGAATTAAAACGCAAATATACCATTAAGAATGCGTGGTATCATTATAAAAAATATGGTAAATTAGAAGATCGTATATTTGCAAATAATTCTCTTATTTTATATTTCGATGGTGCTTCTTATTGTAAAATGTACCCCGATGTAAAAAATAATTTCAATATAAATAATGCATGGATACATTATTTAAAACATGGTGTAAATGAATCACGACAATGTTATGTAAAAGGACAAATAAATAATTATATGGAAACTATAAAAAATAATATTATAAAAAAAGAGAAAAATATCAGTTATCCTAATAATGAGGAAAAAAAAATAACAATTCTTATTAGAACTTGTTTTCGTCCTTTTTTATTTAAACAGTGCATTAACTCTATTTTATCACAAAATTATTCAAATATAAATATTATTATTTCATATGATAATAAAGATGCAATTAATTACATTTCTCCTTATTTAAATGAAAACGTAAAAGCAATTTTTTTAAATGTAAATAATCCAAACAAATATAAATTTAATCTTTATTGCAATACACTAATAAATGAAGTAAAATCAGGATATTGTATCTATTTAGATGATGATAATGAATTTACACATAACAATTGTTTAAATATCATTAATCATCATATAGAGGAAAATAAAATATGTGTATGGAAATATTTAAGAGGTGATAAATTAATATATCCATCAACAGAATGTCATATAAAAATAGGTGAAATTGATTCATCATCATTTTGTATTCCACATACGTATAAAAAACATGGTAAATGGCCTGATAAGCAATGTGGTGATTATCATTTTTTTAATTCTATTATAAATTCATTAACATCAAATAATAAATCTACAACTAGTGACGAAATTAACTTTATTCCGTATATATTAACTAAATGTATTGAAAATAAAATTGGAAATTTTGGAAATCCAGTTATAATGGAGGTATAGTAACTTCATATACCGATTCTAAATACCTACTAAAGCGATTTATATCTAGTTTATTAATACCTGTATTATCCAACTCTAATAATATATCTGATTCGTTATAGTTATGTATGCTTATTAATTGATACATATAATCAATTAAATCCTTTTTATCTACCATTAATGATTGAGTTAATGATTGTATAAATAATTTATTATTATACTCCGTTGAATATTTCGTTAGAATTTTTGTAAATCGAACATCCTTTAACTTACATTTATATTGATTTATCAAATAGATAGTATAAATATTTTTTAACAATGAACTCATTTCATTAAACTGCCATATCTGTTTTTGAAAAGTAATACGATCTACATAATCAGCAAAACAGATATTTTCTAATACTTTTAAATATAATGGTAAGGTATCCTTTATTTTATATTTTTCAAATAAATCAATAACATTTTCGTGTAATAATAATGCTATTATAGTACGATCAGTTTCATTTATAATGGCGTGTGATTGTATAGTATGATCAGAAGATAGCAGTTTTTGAGTCATAAATTTAGTATCTGTATTTACATTACAATTCACAGTCATATCATTATCTAAAATAATAGAAATATAACTTTTATTTGTTTTATATATTTCAATGTACATATTTAATTGATTTAAATTTACTATAGTTTTTGATAACTTTTCCTTCATTGTATCATCTAATGTTGTAAAATAAACATCAATTAATTGATACATCTGTGATATTGTAGGTGATTCAATAACATATGATAAACAAATTTTTTTTAATTCATTCATTTTTTTATCATTTTGATAATTACCTAGACAAATAATTGGTGCTGAAGCAATTTCTTCTTGACGCTGCTTTTTTGTTTTTTTACAACGAATCATTTTTAATAAAAGACTAATTCCACCTTTATCACCTTGATTCATATTTTCAATTTCATCCATAATAATCACTATGCGACGTTTTTTGTTTTGAAATAAACTTAATACATTATTATTAGACATATTATTTTTTGTTATCGTTTGTATTACACTTTTATTTCTAATATTACCTGCATCATAATATATAATATCATAGTCTACTAAAATATTTTTAATAAACTGGGTTTTACCTATACCAGAATCTCCATATAAATAAACACCACGATACTTTGTAAGATCTTGTGGATTACTATAAAATTCTTCAATAAACTCTATAATATTTTTTTTTAATTCATTTCTATTTAGTATATTATTTAAAACAGTTGTATTCATATATTTATATAGCAAACTATGTTTTTACATCCATTTATACTCATTAGTTAGTTTCTCTGATATAACTTGTTTACAACGCATTGATTGTTGTTCTATTATACGATATTTTAAAAATTCTGCAAAATGTTTATAGGTTTTACCACTATAACGATAACGTATTGTCTTTTTAAACTGATTATAATATTTAAAAAATATATGTTTAAACACAAATTCATGATCATTACGAATCGTATTTAATATGAAACGACGTAATAAAGTTTTGTTAGGAATATCATAATATGCATCAAAATAGTATTTTGATGTGTTACTGATATCAAATTTAATAATATAACCTTTAATAATTTGCTTTATATCTTCCGGTAATAAAATCCATAACATAGTTACACTATTATGTTATAGTATTAGAGAATACTTTAAGTAAATTAACAAGTTTTTCTTAATTTTTCATTATTTGTTATACCATCCCACGTTATACCACACGCTTTGGCATAAGTATATTTATGGCATCCACCTGAACTTCCCGAAAATATAGAATTATTTGGATCTAATTGTTTACATCCTTGATTACTTATTTTACCTAAACTTTTACTATTTATACACATTTCAGAAGTTTCTGACCCGTCTGTACTGTCTGCATTATCTGTATCACTAGACTTTTCCATATTCCAATAATCAGGACATGATGAACTATAAGGAGGGAACTTTTGACTATTAGCTTGTATAACTAACATAATTGCTATGAATATTAATGCTATAACTAATACAACTAAAGCAACAATTACTACTGTTTTTTGAAATGCACCTAACATTATATATTATAAAGTGATATTTTTTTCTACATATAGTAATATGAATCCTATGGAAAGAACACCAAACGGACGTATTAATATCGAAAATCAATTACCCGACCAAAATATGTTTTCTATGTGTGATAAAATACCTGTAAATGATCCTATCGGTTATGCGGATGCTTTAAAAGGTAATCTTGAAAATACACCTCTAGCAAAACAATTTTTTTCTACAAAAAATATATTTACTATTCAAGGTAATATAAAAAAAGAAGTATATAATCTTTCCAATCAAAAATATAAAATCGATAATCAAAATGAAGATGTATTAAAAATAATTATGCGAAGCATATTTTTACAAAATTCAGCACATCTACCTACTCAAATTCAAGAACAAGTAAACCAATTAAATCAACTAGTTGTTGATTATTGTGCACCAAGTATATACACTGAAGTATTAAGTTACATAAAATATAAACAAGATGTCAGTAATTTAGCTGTTCCATTAGAACATCCTAAACATAGCACCTATAAATATAAAACATTGGAATTAAACAAATGGTTCTAATTGTTCTAAATCTTCTAACCATAAACTTTTTGCATTACTCGTGTGCAACATTTTATATTCATTATCCAAGTTATCTTTTTGTTTAAGCAATTTTTCTACATTTTCATTAGAAACACTATCCATTGGCATTTTTGTTAAATAATGGAAACTATCTTTTTCTTTAGTTAATCCAAATTTCATTAACATATCTTCTATTATATTTGAACTCTTACCTCTCAAATCTAATTTATTTGACAATAATCCATTTATATAATCTACTTTGTTATTTATAGTCTTTAACAACAACATTATTGTAGATATACGATACTGTCTTCGTTTTTCATACATTTTCAATCTTTCTTCATAAAATTCATCTATAATATCTTCTGCATTTTTATATTTTTTCAATTGTTCTTTACTATTAAATAAATGCATATTATGTGTTGTTTTAATAACTACCATTTTCAACAATTTTTCTAATTCTATACTAGATATTTCTTGCAAATATCCTTTAGCAAATTTAACTACTATATTTACATCTTTATCTGTGCTATTATCTTCATAGTCTCGAATAACCATCTTTTTTTTCATATCAATTATACTTTCTAAATGTGCCTTGTAATCATCTGTCCAAATTCCTACTGGTAATTCTGTAATAGTAACATCTGTCGCATTTACTATTTTATAAATACCTTGAAATTTCCATTTACCAGGTTGGTCTATAATTGAACTAATAGTACCTTTAAACCCACGATAATATGGTGTTAAACAATCTTTATTTTCAAGAATACCGTTCAACTTATTTCGTATATAATTAATCATTGATTTAGGATGATAAGGCATTATATCTGTGCTAAACCCAGTTCCTATTCCTTTTGCACCATTTACCAATACCATTGGTATCACTGGTAGATAATAATTTGGTTCTACCATAAATCCGTCATCATCCTGATAATCTAATATAGCATCATCTATGGGTATAAATATTTTTCTTGCAATCGGTTCCAATGCTGTAAAGATATACCTTTCTGACGCATGGTCTTTACCTCCTTGCAAACGAGTTCCAAATTGACCTTTTGGTGATAATAAATGAATATTGTTACTACCTACATAATTTTGTGCCATACCAATAATAGTTCCATTTAAACTTGATTCACCATGATGATAAGCAGAATGTTCAGAAACATATCCACTAAATTGTGCAACCTTAATTTCTTTATGAATAGGTTTTTTAAATGCTGCAAATAACGTTTTACGTTGACTAATCTTCATTCCATCCATTAACTTAGGTATAGAACGGTCATTATCATATTTTGAGAAATGTATCATTTCACGGTCTACAAATTCTTGAAACGTAACACAAGGTTGATTTGTATCTAAATAATTATTTTGACTATATTCACCTAACCACGTTTTACGATCATCGGTACGTTTTTTATTAAACACCTTATCAATGCTATTTTCACTATGTTCATCCCATTTAAAGAAAACCATTTTCTTTTCTTGGAAATATTCTTTAAATTCTTTACTTGTGCTAGTACCCAAACCCTTATAATATTTAATTGTCCATCCTGTTTCATTGTTTTGTTTCCAATCTGCATATTCACCGTCATTATAAAACAACAGTGTTTTTCCTCCTTTACTCGCTTTTATAATAGGCGTATTCATAAATCCTATAAATCCATCTATTTGCAATAAACTCTTCCACAAACTATCAAACATATTTATACCCAATCCTTTAATATGACTACCATCTAAATCCTGATCCGTCATAAATAACACTTTACTATATCTCAATACAGAAGTTAATTCTTCAGAACTATATTCTTTACCACTTTCTAATCCTAAAATTTGTTTGATTTCTGTAATCTCTTTATTATCTCCTATTTTTTTTGTTGTTTCGTCACGAACATTTAACAATTTACCCCGCATTGGATATACACCGTAAATATTACGATCTTGCTTAGATAATCCTGAAATGACACCTGCTTTTGCTGAATCTCCTTCGCATAAGATTAATGTGCATTGATTTGATTTACTTGTTCCTGCAAAATTAGCATCAATTAATTTTGGTATTCCTCGTATGGATTTTGTTTTACTTCCGTCTGTTTTTTTATTGCTTTTTGTATCTTTTATCTCTGTTAATGAAATAGCCATATCCATCAATCCTAAACCTGCAACTTTTTCTATAAATTTATCTGATACTTCACAAGTAGATCCAAACTTAGCAACCGGAGTATTCATATAATCTTTGGTTTGACTATCAAAAGAAGGATTTTCTATAACTGAATTTACAAATATCATAATCTGTTCTTTAATGGTAGATGCTTTTACTTCTACTTTTTTCTTTTTCTTAATAAATGCTACCAATTTCTTTATGATTTGATTTATTAAATACTCTACGTGTCGTCCCCCTTTTGTTGTATAAATACCATTTACAAATGATACATGCGCAAATTCTTCTAATGGAGATATGGTTACACAATATTCCCATCTATCACTCATTTGCTCATATACACGAGGTTTATCGGTTTTACTACCTATATACATAGATACATATTGTTGAAAATCTTTTACATCCACTAAACTATCATTTATTTTTACTTTTATTTTTTTAGGTGTTACTGCTGCTATATCATATACCCTTCTATAAAACAGTGCTTTCATTTCATCGGATAATCCAGGTATTCCTAGTCGTTTATAATCTGGTTTAAATACTATTTTTGTATAAGATTTTTTACTACATTTTGTTATCCGTGGTTTATCTATAACATCAAGATTGTTTGAAAAACGTTGTTCATATTTTAATTTACGCGTTTGATCAACCGTTTCTATAGAACCCCATTCCGACCAAATAAATACTAGTTTTACTCCAAATCCATTTTTACCACCAACAATCTTTTTTTCTGTTTTATCATAATTCGTAGATGTACGCAAATGAGCAAATATCATTTCCGGAATATACATCTTATAGTCCGGATGTTCTACCACATCTATACCTGAACCATCATTAGTAACCGTAATAACACCATCTTCATCAATAGATATATGAATATAAGTTACAGGTGTAAGTGATTGTTGACATCTTAATACGTGATCTCGTGCATTTACAATACATTCGTCAAATAGTTTAAACAATCCGGGAATATAATCGTGACTATTCAGTTGAATTTTATTTTCATTTGTATTTAGTGTCCAATCTTTATTTTTTACTAATTCAATGGATCCAATATATGTATCAGGATTATCCAAAACATGTTCTTTATCTGTTTTCTTCTGATACGTTTGTTTTAATGAAGTCATAGCTCTTTAGACATATATTTTTATCTTTATATAATTTCAATTTATTGTTCACACAGTTAACAACATTTTTTTCTTGTAGTAATATATAATGCGTAAACACATGAAAAAAGATGATGGATTATACCACATTAAGGGACAAACCTACAAATTGCTAATAGGTAGTAAGGCTCAAGTATTCCATGGTACTGCATACAAAACGGCAGGTGGATTAACGAAAACTGGTGTTAAAAAAAGTAAAAGTAGTGGTAAATATGTATCTAAAAAAGCATCTGAAAGAGCAAAAAAAGAAAATAGATTAGGTAAAGCAGGTTGGGGTACCGTAAAAGGAAAATTTGGTGCTGTACGAATCGACAATAAAAGAAGAACTCAAAAAAAGTCGAAAGGACGAGGCAAAAAATAAAGTAAAGTATATATAATGAAAGAAGGTATTATATTATTACAATATGGTTTTTTAAATATAGTATTTATAGACTGTTTAATAAATGCCGTTTACCGTCCAACTATTATAACAAGATCCACAGTAATTATGGATATGATAAAATGTTTTTTTTACTTTATAATCATTATTTATAGTTACAAACTAGAATGGATTTTAGGAATAATAACAGGAAGTATATCCTTTATAATAGGATTAATTACTACATATAATAATTATTTAATAGAAGAAAAAGTATACACTACTTTAATTAATTTATAATATATATAAAATATAATATGAAATTATTGTATTTTATACTAACATCATTATTAGTAATAATATTATCAATATGTAGTATAAACTATAGAGAAATGTTTACAGAAAACTTAGAGGAACAACAAAAAAAAACAAAATCTACTAAAAAAAATCCTTATCATTGGCCATCAAAAAAAGAAAAAAAAGTCCACCATGTTCATCCAACATTGCTATACTATAATAGTAACGGTGATATATTACCGGTAAAACATGGTCATAAAATAACTGAATCAAGTATTTCAACTGAAGATAATAATAAATCTGGATCAAATAAGACCTTTATGTTTGCTCAAAAAGTAAACAATGCTGGATATGTTTTAAAGTCCAAAAAAAAAGATAAAAAGTTAAAGAAAGGCGAGAAATATCATTATTCCATGCCATTGCCTTTAAACGAGGATAAAGATATAATAGATATCACGAGTAATAGTAAATATTTATCTCCTGCATTATGGAAAACTGTGAAAGATGAAAATGCCGAAGGATATTTATACCCTTATAACATAACAAATCGTTTCAATAAAAATGCC
>VTLG01005976.1_pt1 | contig 29159 bp, 32 predicted proteins | sample 4694571 | NCBI WGS metagenome assembly VTLG01 (sample SAMN12604809, study PRJNA352737) | marine metagenome | biome: ENVO:00000447; feature: ENVO:00000209|ENVO:00000569|ENVO:01000036; material: ENVO:00002151; isolation source: viral sequences binned using virsorter ...
GACATTATTTTTCCTCCCTTTACTTGGTTACAGATATTAAATACCGTAACCTTTTATTACATTTATTAGTATATATTATACACGTTACTTCATGTTACGCATGCGTTTTTTTGCATGACGATAACCTCTCCATGCCTGGAAGTTAAAGTAAGCTGCAAGTAGTGTGAATCCTACAGCAAATGCAGTGCCTGCTAGTAGAATAAATCCCTGTAAACTACACATATATCACCTCCTTATTTCTAATAGAATCTTATCCCTATCGGGGTTAAACAATGTAGAAGTACAACCACCACCGAATGCTGGACTTACATCTGCCATGTTCTCTGGCATTCCAGCTTGTATCTCATCATACTTCTCACAAAAATAATTACCTGGTGCATCACCACCTAGATACATACAAGCTAAGTTATCTTCGCTTGTTGGTTTACCGAACGGACATGGTCTCTGCTTGCAGCAGAAACCAGACCGAACACAAGAAGCAAACTTTATTATTGCTCCTCTGATTTAAGCAAGATGCTGCATGCCTCATACACTTGCAAGTACCCATTGTTTTTAAATACTTGTAATGCTTTACCTAACATGCAGTACTCTGTATAGCCCATGAACTCATGGACTTTTTCTGGATGTTCAATTAAGTTATTACCTAGTATCTCATCACTATATCCAATGATATCTAAGAACAAAGCAAATGGATTTTTGTTTGAAGCTGGTTCAAAATTTTTACTCCACTCGTGAAGCTCTGTTAATGTCTCCTTAACTGTTTGTATTTGTGTTAGCATTGATTTTGTTTTAGGCATTCTGCCCTCCTTTTATTGCGTACATTATTTAGACTCCACATCGTGAGAAAAGTTACACTTACAATCTAAAAAACTTTTATAGATTGTGCGCAAGTGTTGCATCTCTCTGTACTTGTGTATGTCTAAACCTTTATTCATTATCCTGGTGCGCAGCTGGTCAACGTGACACTGGACCATCTCGTGTAATGATTCGTGTCCGTATTTATTCTTCTTCATGCTGCTGCTTGTACCTCCTGGACTCTCTCTACTTCCAAGTAAAAATCTATCTCTGTATCATTAAAGATTCTTGTATCAACATCAAAAGTATTCCAACGTGTACCTCTGCGTCCATACTTCTTACTGTAATAAGCATCACTATAATTTTTTTTCTTTTTGTATTCTTTAGTAATCCATTTACCATTGATGTCTTTGTAAACATCTATCTCATCCCATAGTTCTTGCAGCTCCTGCTTTGTACCATGCTTGACCCACTGCGTACCTTCCTTAATAAACCCCTGGTCTTTTAAGAAATTAGTTTTATTCTTACCAAGCACTGGCTTAACTGCATAAAGTTTTGCTATCTCTTGCATCATTGAACTGCAACCTCACCCTTCTTGTTAATGAAGAACTTACCGAAGAAATTTCTTGCACTGTATGGACTTGGTCCAACAAAAGTAATGTCTCCCCATTCTTCTAATGCTTCTTTAGTTAACACTCCATTGAACTGTTCACCGAACATGCTTACTTGCTCTAATGCAATCATGTCTAACTGACCAGCAGCAACTAACTCTTTTAATTGCTTCTTACTTTTAGGTCTTGAATCCATTCCATCAAGAATAAATATCCCTTGCGCACTCATTGTTTACCTTCCTTTTTTATCATCACTAATTAGACTCGACCAACTCATTATTGGTTACATCTTTTTTTACACCTTTTTCGTTATACAAAAAGTGATAATCTTTTTCTTTATCAGTAACAAACAACCCATCAATCTCTGCAAGCAAAGATAAATCATGAACTATTTTTCTAAGGTCTTTCATATTTGTTATTTTTAATTCTTGACCACCAACAACACCTTTTATATTGACATATACTGTTGGTGAACTTTCATATTTATCTGTATTGTAATGATTTATTCCAGAATAAAAATTAACATTAACTCTTTGGTCCCATGCTGATTTTTTCTTATAAACAAATTGGTCATAATATTTTCTCATTTTTAAATTATGTTTCATTACTTACCCTTCCTTTACAATCTCTGGCAATACTGGTTCTGATATTGCCACTAGCTTATCTAATTGATTCTTTGCACCAACATAATCTCCAGTTTCTAAGAGATAGTTGATTTGTCTTTTTAGTCTTGCTATTACTTCGTTCATACCATCCTTCCTTTACGTTACTTAGACTCAACATCTTTTGAATTGGTTACATCTTTATTATCTCTTCTAATTAATTCCTCCCAATGATTTTCAAACGTAGGATAAAAATAATTTTTCATGTAATCTCCGAAGTCATCGTAACCAGGAAATTTTTTAGCAAACTCTTCTGGTTTTAAACTCCACTGTTCTTTTGCAAGATGGTATGGACTGTAATATCCATGCTCAAACGTTATCTTGTTGAGTTCTTTTAAAGTATATTCTTTATAAACGTAATCACCTTCTGTTAGTACATAGGTTTTCTTTACGTACTCTTTGAATGGCATCCCGTCAACAACACCATCAACAGAACCATCAATATACTTTGCGCTGATTGAATCATCGTAAACAGTATTTGTTTTTTTGTTTAATAAGAATCCGTGACCACCGTAGTAGTCAGCACCTTTTAATATATCTCTAAGTGCATGGACTACAACCCAGTCATCTGATTTTTTTACAAAGTTAATTGCATTCCATGCAGCTTGGTAACAATCACCAGCACCCATTATCTCTTCCTTCCTTCACTTTTATTAGACTATTACTTTTACAATTAGGTTACATAATTTCTGTAAGAATTTTGATTTGACGGAGTTGTAACCTGGTACTTCTTTGAACTCAATCAAACCCAGTGCCGCTAGTTCTTGCAGTTTTTCTGCGGTGTACACTGTACCCCCGTAATCTTTCGCACATACTGATAAGAACATTTTGCGCGGGCTGGTTTGGTTACGTCTATGCACATTATAAAGGCAGCTTGCTAAATCATTGTTGACATAAACAAAGCGCACCTTCAAGCCAGCTTGTTGAGCAGCTGTAATGCGGGTTAGTACCTTCTCATAGTTTTTTCCACGGTTATCAAATATTACGGAATCACAATTAAAACGATTTAGAAAATCATCTTGATTGTAAAAGTAATTGAACAATAAAGACTGAGATAATTCAGACGCGGCTGGATGCAGCGCTGCATTCGTCTTAGTGCATATTGGTTCATTCTTGTTATAAGCTAGCTTGATAGCATCCGCATCTATAATGAATGCGTTCGTATCTGCTGCTATTTGTTTTGCGTATCTACTCTTACCGCTACCACTGGCACCAATAAGGAATGTAATTGTGTTTGTTTGTTTCATGTAGATTAGAGTTCAACACGTTACAAAAGGTTACAGGTTTTTTAAATTTATTTTAGGTTGGAATATCTAACAATCCTTAGCATTTAAGACCACCCCACCACATAATTAAAAAAAACCTAGGTATATTCTGACAGACCGTCTTAGAAGCTGCACTTGCTGCTTATATGCTGCAAACCCTAGATATATAGACACCTACAACGCAACATAATATGATATATAGGACAATGAACGGGAATGCTAATTTGGCACCCCTGTATTCGTATTCGTAACACTAGGTTTATTTAATGCCAATTATATACTATATATAGTATGTCTAGTAAAAAGGTACTATATATTGTGTTTGCTTATTACCTTTGTAGATAATGTACATATTGTTGGTGATGAATCACACATCACTTGTACATCATTTACTTCTTTTAATTTAGAGTTACACTCTTTACATTTCATAAATTATATTTATTTTATTAGGGGTCTTTTTAGATATAGCGGGCTATATTTTTTTATATAATTAAATATGAACTAGGATGTTTCACTTGACCTTGGGTATCTCACTTGTCTGTCTAGTTGGTCTTACTGGCTGTAAGGTGAGACTTTTGTACTCCCGATGTCCGCTTTACCTGTATCTTGTTACTTGCTCCTGGTTGTTTATAGCTTGTTAACTTTATCATAAAGGAAAGTCTAAAACAATTTAGAGAAAAAAATTTTTTTTACGCACTACGTGCGCTAGTTGTTTATAATATATTTACCCTAAGAAAGTCTTAGGGTTAAACAGTACTGGACATACTGTACGTACAAGGACCTACTTCCTGCCCGAAGTAGGTTTTTGTTTTGTGGGGTCAACATGTCTTCCTTTTATTCTTGGAAAATTTTTAGGTTTATGTTTATGACAGTATTTATATTTGTTATATTGAGATAAGATGGTAGTACAAGCAGAATGCACGCAGGTTCGGTTTTTCTGATACTGTGTATTCTTTTTAAAGTTAGGGTACTTGTTACCCGATATGTATTCTGCCATAATTAAATTATAGGAGGACAAATGCCAGGTAAAGGTTATTCATATAAAAAAGGTATGAAGAAAAATAAAGGTAGAAAAAAAAGAAAATAATGGCTGAGTATAGGGGAATGAAGGTAAAGTTAAATTCACCTTCTGCAATACGAAAAGGCGAACCAGGGTATGGTCGCAAAAAATCTAAAGTCTTTGTTATGTCAAATGGCAAAGTAAAAAAGGTTATGTTCGGTGACCCCAATATGGCTATAAGAAAAAACAATCCAGGAGCTAGAGCTTCGTTTCGTGCTAGACACAAATGCAGCACTGCTAAGGATAAAACAACAGCAAGATATTGGTCTTGCAAAGCATGGTAAGGAGGAAGAATGGCAGCTAAAAAAGGTTTATATCATAATATAAATAAAAGAAAAAAAGCTGGGACAAGTAGGTCAAAGAAAAATTCTACAATTAGTCCTAAGGCTTATGCAAACATGAAAGCTGGATTTCCTAAAAAAAAGAAAAAAAAGAAGTAATGGCAAATCTTAAAACAGTTGCATGCCCGCACTGTGGAGATAAGTTTAAACAGGCACATGGAAGACAAAAGTATTGTAAGTTACAATGCACTAAAGCTGCTAATGCACGTGCTAGAAACCTAAAGAAAAAAGAAGATAAAGTACTAGCAACAACTCCAAACAATAGAGCTAGTCGTGGTGAACATTATTTATATTTTGTAGAGAACTATGCAGAGGAATTACTAGAAGGTTTATTTACACAAAAATTTGTAGCGGAAGATATAGGGGTTGACCAAAGTGTAGTAACTAGAATGTTACTTGCATATAAAGAAGATAAAGCAGTAGCAGAAGCTAGAGAAGGTTGGGATATACCAGAAGAAGCTAAAGAGTCATTAACATCATTTGAAAAATTTAGAGATAGGTACTTTTTAACAGAGATGGGTAAACCGTATGAGACTGCTAAGTTTCATAAAAACTGGATTAAAAACATTTTAAAATCTATTAAAGACGGTACACAACTTATGATTCTCTCACCACCTAGACATGGTAAAACAGATTTACTTACACACTTTGCAGTATGGCAAGTATGTAAAAACCCAAACATAAGAATTATGTGGGTAGGTGGTAATGAAGATATTGCAAAGAATGCAGTAGGTTCAGTATTAGACCATTTAGAAAATAACGAAAAACTAATAGAAGATTTTTGTGGACCAGGAGAAACATTTAAACCTAAAAGCAGAACTGGTAAAACTTGGAGTTCTGGTCAGTTTACAGTAAAGACTAGAACAGTTACAGGTATTAAATCACCTACTATGGTAGCTGTAGGTAAGGGTGGTAAGATTCTATCACGTGACTGTGACTTAATTATTGCTGATGACATTGAGGACCACGGTACAACAATTCAACCTAGTTCACGTGAACAAACAAAGAGATGGTGGACTACAACTTTGTCATCACGTAAAGAGGAACATACAGCAATAGTTGTTATTGGTTCCAGGCAGCATCCAGATGATTTATACAATTCATTAATTGATAATGACGAATGGCACAAGATTATAGAATCAGCACATAGTTTAGATATTCCTATTGAATCTGGAGAACCTAAAGACCATAAGAAACACATGTTGTGGTCAAGCAAAAGAAGTTACAAGTGGCTCATGGCACAAAGGAGAAATGCACAAACAACTGGTGGTCTAGCAATATTTGAAATGGTGTATCTTAATAGACCGTTTTCAGAAGGGCTGCAAATGTTTAAAGTAGAATCATTAGATGCAGCTAGAGATGATTCAAGAATTATAGGACATTTACCAGCTGGCACTAGGTTAATAGCTGGACTAGACCCAGCTGCAACTGGTTACCAGGCTGCATTCTTGTGGGCTTATCATGTAGAAGAAGGCAAGTTATACATGGTAGATATAGAAAATACTAAAGGTGGAGGAATACCCCAGGCATTTAAAACTATAAAAGAATGGTATAAGAAGTATCAGTGTTCACATTGGATAATAGAAGAGAATGGATTTCAACGTGCTATTAGACAAGATAGAGAATTAAAAGAGTGGACTGCTGCTAAAGGAATACATTTAGAAGGACATCAGACACAGAAAAATAAATTTGACCCATATTTTGGTGTAGGTTCAATGAGTGAGTTGTTTGATAAAGGATTAGTAAATTTGCCTTATGGTAGTGCAGATTCACAAAATAAGAGTAATATATATCGTAGGCAGCTTTTGTATTTTTCAAATGCTGCTAATAAAGCAAGTAGCAGGGGATATAAGTCGGACATAGTTATGGCAAGTTGGTTTCCAATAAAGATAGTAAGGAGATTGCAAAAAGAGTTTATTGCAGACATGGGGTATGAATATACACCTAGTTACGGAAACGTAGATGTAAGCAGTATGAATGTAGCACCGTGGTAAAATTATGAATCAATCAGAATTACATGACAAAATAACCCAATTACATTATGTAAACCAGGATGCGTATTCACAACGTGGACGTATTCGTTCTATTATGAACGGTGGACCTAGTGGAATACTTGCATTACTTGGTGACCAAATGAAAGGTATGCAAGACTGGCAAGTGCCTATGCCTAACTTAATGGCATCTGGATTAGAACACTTAGCACAAAAAATAGGAAGAATACCTAACTTAAAAGTAGATGTACCTAACAATAAAGATTCAGAACGTGCAAGAAAAAGAGCAGAGAAAATATCTAGGATAGTAACTGCTTATGACGAAAACCAAAGATTAGATTTACAAATGCCACAAGTAGGTAGATGGTTACCTGGTTATGGTTTTGCTGTATGGGTAATTAGAGAAAAAATGGGAGCTGATGGAACTCCTTATCCTTGTGCAGAATTACGTGACCCTTATAATTGTTTTCCAGGTTACTTTGGTGCAGACCAACAACCAAAAGAAATGTCTATAGTTAGAAGAGTTCCTAAATCAGATTTAACTAAAGTATATCCACAGTATAAAGAAGTTATACAAAAAAATTACACTAAAGGTGCCACAATAGCTAGTGGTTATGCTTCTGCTTATACAGATGGATATAATGGTTCGTGGGCTAACTCCAATGGACAAGGAGATTTAATATCAGAATATTACAATGAAGAAGGCACATACATTTTTCATTTATCTTCTGGTACAGTTTTAGATTTTATAGCTAATCCGTTATCTAGTGGACCAGCATTTGTAGTTGCTAAGAAATTTTCTTTTGACCAACTACAAGGACAGTATGACCAAATCATAGGGCTTATGGCTTCTATGGCAAAAATTAATGTTATGTCAATTATTGCGATGGAAGATGCAGTCTTTACAGAAACAAACATAACTGGAGAGTTAGAATCTGGTCAATATAAAAAAGGTAGATTTGCAGTTAATTATTTTTCTCCAGGAAGTCAAATATCTAAACCAGCATCTAACATTCCTTATCAAATATTTCAACAGATAGACAGAATAGAAAGACAACTTAGAGTAGGTGCCTCTTATCCTTCACAAGATGATTCACAATCACCAGTTAGTTTTGCTACTGGTAGGGGATTAGAAGAGTTAGGTGCATCTATGTCACTTATGATTAGAGAGTATCACACAATCTTAGCTGATGCTATAGAACAAACAGATGCTAAAAGATTAGAGTGGGACACAAAAATGTATGGTGGTAGAAATAAAGAGTTGTCTGGTTATAAAGATAATAAATTCTTTTCTGAATCTTACGAACCAACAAAAGATATACAAAATTCTTATAAGACTAGAAGAGTCTATGGCGCTATGGCTGGCTACGATGAACCACAAAAAATAGTAACAGGGTTGCAGCTGCTTAGTTCTGGTGTTATAGATACACAAACACTACAAGAAAACTTAGATGGTTTAGATAACCTAGTAAGAGTAAATGAAAGAATAACAAAAGAAAAAATGGATAAAGTTTTACAAGATACTCTTATGGCACAAGCAAGTCAAGGTGACGAAAAAGCAATTATGGCTGTAGTTCAGATAAGAAAAAACCCTGGTGAGATACAAGAAATACTAGATAAATTTTTTACTGCTCAAGAACCAGAGATACCCGAACAAGAAGCAGCTATGATTGAAGGTATGGGTCCAGCCACCACTGGTCCCGCACCTTCTATACAACAAGCACTAGGTATGATGGGTGGTGCATAATGCACGAAATATTTGAAGACATAGTTCACAATAGTTTATGGGAATTAGACGAAGATGGTGATGACATCATTATGGAAGACTTTATAAAAAAACAACAATTTAATAAGTTTCCTAGAATAATATCAAGATTTACTATAACTGAAATAATACATTTAGATGAGGAAGATATAGATGGCAACCCGAATTACTAAAAGAAATGCTGCGGTAAAACCAGCATCTAATAATTACATTGACCAAACAAGAATGACTTATGGTGAAAAAGAACCTCTTAAAGAATTAAACAGTGAAGTACAAAATCTAAATTTAGGTGAAGCATCTCCAGTTGCTGCAGCACCAGTTGCACCACAACGTAGTGTGTTTGCTGAAACTGACCAACCATTAAGACCAGTAGAAGACGGATTACCTTTTGGTCCAGGAGTTGGAGCGCCAGAAGCTATGGAATCTACAGAGTCATTAATACAACAATTTTTTGATATTACAGGTGACCCACTCTTAGCAAAACTATTAAAGGGTTAGTATGTCGTACAGTATATTTGATGCGGCATCGTTCCAAGATGACTCTGCTACAAAAAAAGCAATTAACCAAGCAGTAGCACCTACAACTATAAAACCAGAAGATGCAAAAAGAGCATCAGCAATTATTAATAAATATCCAACTATAAGCAAAGGTTCTTTAGTTGGTGCAGTTAAATTAGGAATATCACAAGATGACCCAAGGCTAAAGCAAATAGTTATGAAAGAATCATTACTAAAAGAAGAAAACGGTTTTGATAAATTAAAAGATGCAACAAGAAGGTCAGTACGTGGAGCATTTATAGGATTTCAAAACTTGTGGGAGATGGCAGCACCTAGAGGAGTTAGATACTTAGAAGGTAGGCAACAAGGAATGTCACATGACGAAGCTAGAAATAAAAGTAAAGCTACGTTACTAGGTGAGATAGATTCAGCTAAAGCTGCTGGTAAAGATATTGATTTAGGTCAAGGATGGTTTTTAGGTAGCACTGACCCAACACAAACAGATGAATATAAAAATTTATTACAGTCTGGAATGGACCCACTAGAAGCAAGAGAATGGGTTAGAGATAATGTTTTAGGTGTAAACATTTATGAAGAACAAAAGAAAAAAGCTAATCAAATACAGTTTGTTGGTGAGAGAGCAGATAAGTTTAGAGATGCTGGATTAGACCCAACAGTTACTATTGGTAGATATTTATTTAAACCAGTAGATGAAATAATAGAACCAGGGACAAAAGCATACAATTATATAACTGGTGCTATTGATATAGTTGCAAATATAGTTGCAGACCCAATAGGTATGTTAGGGTTTGGAGTTGCAAAAACACGTAAACTATCATCTACATTCACAGAGTTAGAAAATCTAAGTAAAGCAGGTAAAATTTTTGAAAGCACTGGATTGTTACAAGGTGCAAGAAAATCTATATTTGGTCCTACAACAAAAGAATTTTTAGCTGGTAAAGCAGGTATAACATTTAAAAAATTTATGTATGAAAATTCTACATCAGACATAATTGCAACATCTAAAAATAACATTGATGATTTTCAATTTTATGATGAACTAGAAAAATTTAAAAGAAAAAACAAAGGTAAGTCATACGATGAGATAAGTGATTCTTTTGATGATTTGTTAAATGATGGTTTGCTAGTTAAAGCAACAAAAAATAATGTACCTACAGTAAAACATAAAGGTAACAGAATGACTGGTATGTTAGAGAGAACATACGGTACTAGAGTAATTACAGAAAATACAGATGATTCAATAGTAAAACTAAATAGATTTATACGTTTAGCTACAACTGGAATGGAAAAAGATAAAGCAGCACAAAAAATAAATAGATTTATGACTGGTGCTATTAAGGCACTTAAAGACGATGATTCACCTACTGAAGTTGCAAAGTTAGTTAGTAATTTTATTACAAAAGATTTTAAACCACAAGTTGTAAAAGCATTAGGAGGTAGAGCTAAGTTAACAAAATTTCAAGAAGACTTAGTTGATAAAGGTTTAGAAGTCCAGGCAAAGTTTATAGGTGATGCACAAAAACAAAAAGGTATAGTTAAAAGTTTTGCTATTAATACATCTGGTGAAAACTTACCGATAACTCCAGTATTAAAACAATTAAGTGGTGGAAAGTTAGATAACATAGACGAATTAGTTGACCCACTTACAGCAGCACAATTAGCTGATGAAATATATTTACCAAATGCTACACAAGTTATTAGAGCTGCAAAAACATTAGACAAAAAATTTGGTGCTATAGGTTCAAAAATAGCTACAAGTGGAAGCGCTGAAAGTGTTACAAGGTTTATGGACTGGTACTATGGTTCATTATTTAAGCCACTTGTATTGTTAAGACCAGCATGGACAGTTCGTGTTATTGCAGAAGAACAATTAAGAATGATGGCTTCTGGTGTAACAAATGTTATTACTCATCCCGCTGGAATGATTGCAAGGGTATTAGGTAAAGAAAAAGAATCTGCTAAAACATTAATGGGAACCTTTGAAGATAACGCACAATTTTTAGAAACTGTACAAAACGGTGCTGGTACTGCAAGTTCTGTACGTAGAGGTTGGGGAGGTAATGGAGAGTTTACTACTGTAACCAGGTCAGAAAATGTTAGAGCATGGGGAGAAGCAACATTCAGAAACTTTATGCAACATAAGTTTGACCCGTTATCAAGAAGACTTGCTATAGTCCAGCTAGAACAAAACCCAGCAAAAAGAATAAAGATGTTGGATGAAGTTATAAAAGAAGCACAAACTACTGGAACACAATTAAATAAGCACATAAGAAAAGTATCTGGTGCTGATGGTCATGCTTTTAAAGGTGCTGGTAACTCTAGTAAATTAGGTCAAGCAAAAGCAGAAGAGTTTGTACATTATGTTAATGCAGGTGTAGCACAAACAACTGGAGGTAAAGTTGTAACAGTATTAGACGATATAGATAAAACTCCTAAAGCTGCAAGAGAGTGGATAGATGAAAATGGTAATGAAGATTTATTAAAAGCATTAGCAAATGAAGATATGTCTGCACAAGAACTTGTAGGTTTAGAAAATGTTGACCTTAAAAAATATTGGGCTGGTGATTTATCTGCAGAAGAATATACATCTATAACTACACAACTTAGAAAAAATCAAGATAAGTTGCGTAAAGATTTTGTTAAGAAATATAAAAAAGTATTACCAGAATCAGCAAGAGGTGAATTAAAAAATTCTATATCTAAACAAACAAGAAACTTAGATGACTTAGTAGATACTATGTTTGATATGTTTATGACTGTACCTACTAAAACAATGTCAAGAGCGCCAACATTTAAAAAACATTATTGGGAAAAAGTAGGAGACTTTGCACAACACTTAGATGAAAAAACTTTAAACAAAGTATTAAAACAAGCTAGAGAAGCTGGTCTTGCTACAGGTACTGGAAAAGAAAAAAAGATATTAAAAAAATTAGAAGGTTATAAAGGTGTTAAAAATGGAGTTAGCGATATAGAGATAGTAGATAAAATATCATCTGCACATGCTTTAACTGAAACTAAAAAGTTATTATACGATGTATCAACTAAAACCAGATTAGGAAATGCAACAAGAGCTATCTTTCCTTTCGGTGAAGCATACTTAGAAATCTTTACTACCTGGAGTAGATTAGTTAAAAATGAATTTGGAAGACCTATTAGAAGGTTACAACAAACAGTTGATGCAGCAAGAGAACCTAATCCAATATTTGATGAAGAAGGGCAACAAGGATTTTTTTATAAAGACCCTAACACTGGAGAAGAACTATTTGGTTATCCAGGTGAAGGTTTAATAAAAAAGTATATGTTTAAAGACTTAGAAGAAAACGGAGTAAAAATTAATTTGCCAGTATTTGCTAGTTCTTTAAATATAGCTGGTAGTTTTATACCAGGCTTTGGTCCAACAATAACTGTTCCAGCAGCAATATTAAATGCTAAGTTTGAATTTTTAAGACCAGGTAAATTTGAAGAAGAAATTATATTTGGTGGTTTTGCACCGCCAAGTGTTGCTGACCCTGGACAATTTATTCAATCATTAGTACCAGAACCTTCTTGGTTTAAAAAACTTCGTACTGCATTTAATGTAGGTACTGCTAACGGTCAAGCTAAAAGAGCATTCTCTAATACAACTATTGATGTCTATAAAGCATTAGTTTATGCAGGACAAATAGATGATAGTAACCCACAAGGTGCTAGTGATGGTATTGAGTTAGCAGCTGATTATGCTAGAAAAATATTTATTATTCGTTCTATCTCACAAGCATTAGGTCCATCTGGTGCGGTAAGTCCTAAGTATGCAATAGCAGATAACACTGGACAATTTTATTTATTTGAAACTCTTGCAGAAGAATACAGAAATATATCTAATGCAACACCAGATAGTTCTACTGCAGTAAAAGTATTTACAGAGAGATTTGGTTTTGACCCAGTTACTATTGCAACAAGTAGAACATCAACAGTTAAGAAAAGACCAGTTACTGCAGATGGTGCTACATGGGAAAGAAACAATCCTGAACTTGTAGATAAGTTTGATTTAACTTACGCATTTTTAATTGATGAAACTGATTCAGAGTTTTTATATGAACAATATTACAGCCAGCTAATAAGTGGTGATAGAGTTCCTAGGTCTCCAGAACAATGGGTACAAGCTAAAAATATATTGTTAGGAAATATAGAATATGAAAACTTTATAAAAACTAATGGTTTGTTAACAAGAAATGACAAAGTAGCTTCACAAGCAAAACTAAATAAAAAAGCAGAAATAGCTATGAAGTACCCAGGGTATGGTAGAAGCATAGATTATTCACCTACTAAACCAGAAATAGATGATTTAATAGATGAATTATATACTTGGATTAATCCAGTAACTTATGTTTTAGAACCAAGTATTGCTAACAATTCAGCAGCAATAGGTTTAAAAGAATATTTAAAATTTAGAGATAGAGTTATAGCTGATACTAAAAACTTAGGATATAGAGATACTTCTTTTAGAAGTGCAAATAAATTAGCACCTTATAGAAATGCGTTAAGAGAGAAAATGAAAGCTATACTGGTAACGAACCCAGAGTTTGCATCTTTAGCAAAAGAAATATTTGAAAGAGAGTTACAAGCTGCGGAACAAGATATAGAATTAATAAGAGGATTATATGACAGTTGATGATTTTTTTAGCAGAGTAGAACAAATGATAGTTAGTATTAACGAAGGTGCTACTGCTGGTCAAAATAAAATAGGTATTACATCAGATGATAGAATAAACATATTATCATCTAACACAATAGATGAAGCATCTAAATATTTGTTAGCTGCAGGTATTCCAGAATACGTAATAGAAACAGCAATATCTGGTAAAGATTTATTAGACGTTAATGCAGATAGTGCGGCTTTGTTTGCAGCTGGAGAACAAACTGGTTTATTTGGAAACCAAGATGCAATCATTGGAGTACCAGCTAATTATTTACCACCTAGAGAAAGTGCAACAGATTTTTATACAGAAAATGATTTAGTTAATTTATTTGCTGGATTAGAAGTAGAAGAGATAGCAGGAATACAAGCAGATTTAATTAATGCTAAGTTGCTTACTGTTGGTGATAGATTTATTCCAGGAGAATGGGACGTACCTACACAATCTGCATTTAGCAGAGTATTAAGAAGAGCAAACATGGGTGGTGTTACTGAATATGAAAAACAAACAGGTGCTGCATGGAGAAATGTATTAGAAGAATACGTAGCTAATCCAGTACCTACCATACCAGATGACGATGTATTTTTACCACCAGACCCAGCAACCAATGCACAACAAGTTAAATCACTATATGCAAGAGAATTAAATAGAGAACCTAGTGCATACGAACTTAAATTATTATCTAATGAGTTGTACAAACAATCAGAAGCAGCATTTAAACAAAGTCAAGAACTTACAGATGCTGCACAAGAACCAGCTACATTTACTGGTGATGATTTAATGGCAGGTGAATATGGAAACTATGCTGCAGAAAATGTACAACAAACAATAGATGAAGAAGGACTTTCACAAATAGACCCACAAAGTAGAATGAGACAAAAATTTGATGGGTTGATTGAAAACGAGAAAGCTAGGTTAGGAGAAAATTATTCGGGACGTAATACTAGGACTGCTATTCTTAATAGCATCTCCGCTAGGACAGGAAGACCACAATAACATGAGTCAAGAATTAGTAGCATTTATGGAATCTATAAAAGAACAAGAAAATGCAGGTGGTAATTATTTACTAAAGCATGAACCTACAACAATGTTAGGTTACGATGGGCAGCCAATGCAAGTACAAGCATTAGGTGCTTATGGAATACTAGATGTTAACTGGGATAAGTGGGCAGAACAAGCTGGTTATAAAGGTGCAGATTGGCGAATACCAGAAATGCAAGACATAGTTGCTGCATATAAGTTTACAGAATATTTTAATAAATATGGAAGTTGGGATTTAGTAGCAGTTGCTTGGTATGCAGGACCAGGTGCCGCTAACAAAGCAAAAGGTTTAGGTATTGAATCAGTAAGTGGCATAGGAAACTTAGAAAGTTTTGGTCCAGCTGTAGGAGATTATGTAACAAGTGTTATGGAAAAATATTCTAATAATTTAGAATCTGCATCAAATGAAACAGTAGATAGTTATATAAGTCAATCAGAACAACAAAGCATAGAACCTATTATGCAAACACAAGATGATGGAATGACACCTACTACTGACCCAATACAAAAATATGCTGCTCAATTGATATCTTCTTTAGTGCCTAGAAACCTAGAGTTTGAAGCACAAGTACCAGATGCAGCAGGAAGTGAAAATGTAGCACAAGTTAGAACAGGTATTAACAGAGAAGATGATATAACAATGCAAGATGTACTGGATGCTATAGAATGAAACCTATAGAACAAATGTCTAATGCAGAACAAAAAAGATTATATTTTCTTAACCACGCATCAAAAAGAAATAGATATAAAAAGATATTTACTGGTAAAAAATAACCATGGAACAAGAAGAACTTGTTGAACTTGGTGCAACAACAACTGCAGTAGCAGCTCCTTTAGATGTATCAAGAAGGTCTATAAATTACTTACGTAATTATGACCCAGGAATAATATACAGTAACAAATATGAAATAAAAGACTTAAAAAAATTATTAACAAATTATGACAACTTAATTAAATTTTTAGGAGAAGACCCTAAAGTATTTGATAAAAAAATTATAGATGAGTTACTAGGTGGTATTGGATTATTAGATAAAACACATTTTCATACAGCGGATAAAACAGAAGAATTTTTGACAGATGTGTTTGTACAAAAAAACCCTTTAGATGCAGAAAAAAATATAGGTAAAGTATTAAAAGATTTAATAGAATTAGAAGAAGGAATATCTGGAACGGTAAATAAAATAGCTGACTCTGGTGTAGATGCACATGGGTTAAGTTTGTTTGAACAAGCTAGTGGAGGTTTATCATTTACGATAGACCAAGCAATAGATAATTTAAAAAAAATATCTAATCAACCTAATGCAACACCTTTAGATATTGCTAAACAATTACAAGATGGTAAATTTTCTAACATAGTTGGAGCGCAACAAGAAGTACTTGATATAGGTAGAACTCTTATAGGACATATAACATGGGCAAAAGTAGGAACAATAACAAGAGGTGTTGTTGTAGAAACTGCTGTATATAGTGAAATTTTACAAAGACTAACTAATTTAACTAACAAAGAAGTTAAGCAATTAGACAAGTTAGCTAAAGATTTAGATGTAAGATTTAGACCTCTTGATGAATTACAAGATATACCAGTTACTAGAAATAGAACTATAGATATAAGTTCTTTAGAGTTAATGCAAGATAACCTTAAAGATTTTATAAATACTAGATATAACTCATATTTAAAAAGAGATGCAGATTTTTATTGGAGAATAAATCCAAAAATTATAGAAAAAGAAGAAAGAGCAATATTTGCTGCATCTGATTACATTCGCAGAATAAGTGATGTTATACCAAAAGATATTAAAACTGCAGACAATATAGTTATGAGAGAACTGTTTACAACAGATAATTGGGATTTACCTATAGGTAATTACCTTAATAAAAGTTTTGATAGTGGATATGAACCTAAAGTTTTACCAGAAAATATTTTAAGACAAACACCTTTAGAGTTTGCAGATGATTCTACATTACTAAAAGCACCAGACGTATCATTTAACAAAGTTGGTAGATACCACTTTACACCTGCTGCAAATATAGAAAAAATTGTAAATGATTTAAACATAGATTTATTTGTGTATAGCGATAGAAAAAAAGGATTAGTACCTTTAACAGTTTTAAATTTAGTTAATACTGATAAAAAATTAAATATATGGAAAGGTCCTAAAACTACAGATGAAGATTTAACAAAGTTTATAGATGCTGTAACTGATAAACCATTAGACCGTCAAAATTTTAGACTTACAATAGAAGAACCTGAAGTTAGAAAAGTATTAAAGAAACCTATAGTACAACAAGTGCGTCAAACATTTGTAAATAATCATACACCAGAAGCTCTTAAAGTTGCAGACAATGCAGTAAAAACAAATCCTAAATTTGCTACAAAATTATTTAAAGGATTAAGTAAGTTAGATGTAGGTCAAGAAGTTATTGAAAAAGGATTAGCAAAGATTGGAACTAAGTATGGTGCTGCTAGTCTTACTGGACCAGCTGCAGCAGCTTTAGCATTCTATGAAACATTAGTTCTTGTTGCAGATGTAACCAGTGCTGCTACTAAAGCTATTGATAAAGATGTTGATTTCTTTGACAACTTTGGACAAATAGATGATAAATATTCTATTACATATAAGTTAACAAAACCATTTTATGAAAATGTATTTAAAGGAATACGTGGTATAAGTTCAGACAATAAGTAGTAAATGAAGTACAATAAATTAAGGAAAGAAGTAAATGGCATATACAGGTGAAAAATACGTAGGTGATTTAGCACTCTACTACATAGCAAAAAAACTAGAATCTGGTAAAACTACAGGTACTGTTAAAGAAGCTATTTCTAAAAACGATATTAATAAACAATTAAAAGGAGATTTTGTAGGAGCTGAACCTACTCCTGGAGCTACTTTAGGTTTGCCATATAACCAACCACAGGGCAGAGCAACAGTATTTACACAAGAAGAAATTAATACTGCTTTATCTATAGCAGATAGATTGTTTGAGTCATACAGAAGTGAAACACCAGAAGGTTTTACTGAAATAGATTTATACGAAGCAGCACAAATTGAGTCAAAAAAAATAAGTAACATTGAAGAAAATGTAAAACAATTTGCTGGTCCTAATGATGTAACCTTTGATTTTGCACCTAATAAACCAGCAGAAGTAGTTATTAAAGATTCTAAAGGAGCAAAAGACCCAGTATATACAGGCATTACTTTTGACTTTGCACCTGGTAGAGACCCTAAAGATGTTATAGCAGAGGCACAAGTTGCAGTAGAACTTGGAGTGCCAGCATCATTTGATGTGCCACAAACAACTGTAGAAGAAATGGGATTTACTCCTGGTACACCTAGTGACCCCGAACCAAAAGATTTAACTGATGATGGTGATGATGGTGATGATGGTGATGATGGTGGTCCAGAAGAAGAAGTTATTAATCCTAACAAAAATGTATTTAACAACATACCAGATGGTGCAGACCTTGTAGATGTAGAAGGACAACTCTTTTTAAGATATGCAGTACCAGGTGCAGGTGAACTATACGAAGGCAGCACCTTATTTATGTTTTATGAAGTAAGATACAATGACCCAATTAAAGCTGGCTTTGTTACTCCAGGTCAAGAGTATTATATTAATGCAAAATTTAGCAATAAAGATTTAGATTTAATGGGAGTAGTTGCAGGTAACAGTGCAGACCTTCCACGTAATGGTCCAGACGGTGTACCTTTACATCCTTTTACTTCTTTTGTAGAAACTATATCAACAGAAGCAACTATTAAACCCTGGATATTAGACCCAGATTCAGTTTCTTTATTAGCAGAAGCTGCATTAGAAAATAGAGAAGTTACAGAAGCTGAATGGTTTGGTACTAATTGGTACAAAGAACATACAGAATCAGAACGTAATTGGTTAAGAGAGTATTACAAAGACCCAGGCACAGCTACACAAAAAGCAAATGATTATAAGATACAAGTAGCATCTGCATTAAAAGCAGCTGGAGTATCTGGTGGTTATGATACAGAAAGTAACCAGGAGTTAGGCGCACCAGATGCACTATCTACCTGGATAGCTAACAAGTGGGTTACTGGTTCTTGGTCCGAATCATATACAACAGAACAGTTAGCTTTGTTTGCTGACCCATTTAGAAATGGTGTAAGAGATTCAGACTTTACACAATACATTAATACTGCTGGACTTGGTGGATTAAACAGAAGTGCAGAACAAGAAGATAGGATTCAGAAACTGTACACTCAATATCTTGGACCAGTCTTTGGAGGATTAACAGATACAGAGATAGCAGAGAAAGCTGGTAGGTTAAGGAACAATCCAGATTACGAACAAGCATTAATAGAAAGTTTAAAGACAAGTAGGTTAGCTTTGTTTCCTAAATATACTAATCCAGAATTAACATACGATGATATTGTTACACCTTGGAGAGGATTAACTAGACAAACATGGGGACAAGAAGCTGACGAAACACAAGGTTGGTGGCAAGATATGGTAGCTACTAATGACTATGAAGCTGGTCAAGAATTACTTAGAACTAAAGGATTAGAACAAGACATAGGACAAGTTACAGTAGAAGCAACACAAGCGCTGCAACAAGCATTAGGTGGAGCTGCTGGTTCTGTAGAAACAAGATTAGGAGTTAACGAATAATGGCAACTTACTTAGAAGAAGCACAAGCATTATATCCACAGTTATCACCACAGATACTTGATTTATTTGCAGCTGAATGGGCAAAAAGTAATAACCCCGTTACTGCTATTCGTGCAGTTAGACAGACAGATGAATATAAAACAGAGTTTCCTGGTAATTATAACGAAGCTACTGGTCAAGTTAGATATGATGAAAATACCTATAAAGCATTAGAACAATCTTACATTGGTACACTTCAAGAGTATGGCATACCAGAACAAACATCTAGGGTATTGTTGGCTGATAAATTTGTAGGTTTATTAGAAGGTAAAGTATCTGCAAGAGAATTTCAACAAAGAGTTAGTGCAGCTTACGAAGGTATTGTAGATAATATTCAAGGAGTTCAAAACTTTTTCTCTACTAATTACAATGTAGATTTAACTCCAGAAGCTATATTCATGGGAGCATTAGACCCATCAATAGGAGAAGCATTAATAGAAGGTAATATAACTGCAGCACAAATTGGTGGTGAAGCTGCAAGAGCTGGGTTTACTATTACAAGAACAGAAGCAGAAAACCTTAGAGCAGCTGGTCTTACTCAACAACAAGCAAGGCAGCTTTATACTGCAGCACAAAGAGACTTACCAAGATTAAGAGATATACAAACCAGACAAGACACAGAAGCAGAAGAGTTATCATTAGAAGAGTTTACACAAGCTGTTGTATTCCAGGACCCAGACGTGTTAGAAAACATTAGCAGGTTAGAAGCAGAAGAAGCATCTATGTTTACACCACAAGTTGGTTACGCAAGAAGAGGTGCTAGAGTTACTGGACTTCAGGAACAATAGCAAAAACCCCAACTGGAAACAAACAAACAGTTAGGGCTTTGCTTTAAATTATATTGTTACCTCGCTAATAGATTTAGGTAAAGTTCTCCAACTATATTTTCTAATAATAACTTTTGGATTGTCTTCTCTATATATAGTTAGGTTTCCTTGTTGTACTCTTTTAGCAAACCACTCGTGCATAAAAGCACGTCTGCTTGTAACATAACCTTCTGCTGAAGTTGTTACAACATAAATAACTTCTCCGTACATTTATTTACCCTCCTTGGCATTGTCTATTAATTGTTTCCAATACTCTGGTGATTCTGAATCTATAAACCAATCACCGTTTTTAACAAAAGCATCGTACTCTTCTTCTGTTTCAAAAGCTCCGTACATTTGTTTTCCTTTCCTTTGCTTACATTACTTAGACTCTTCTACTTTAAAAAAGGTTACATCTTTTTTTTTGTGTTATAATTTATTAAAGGATTCTTCTCTAGCAATAGATTAGTTTAACCTTCCTTTCGTGTACGTAAAAATAGTGGGTGTAAAAACCCACTATTTTGTTTTTGTAGTATATAATTAAAGTATCGGATTGCGGCCGTCTCCGAATATAAATGGATGCTGCACCTTCCAGCTTATAGCTGACGTGTAAGCTGCGTATTACAATTCGTCTAGTATCTCAACAGTCTGGAGTGGCTGGCAATTCTCATTGTTGTTTAATTATTATTTGTCGCGTATCGCATCATTAACCCAAGGATGATGTAGTTAATACCAACACTTGGAGTAGGAGATAAAATGGAAGAAAATATGGAAGATAATACAGTAGAAGAAACACAAGATAACAATGCTATCAAGTCAATGCGTGAACGCATTAAAGAACTTGAAGGTGTAGAGAAAGAATTTAAATCTGTGCAAATGGGTAAAGCTATCCAGGATGCAGGTTTTGACCCAGACTCTGGACAAGGTAAAGCATTGAAAGACTTGTATAAAGGTGAGTTACAATCAGATGCTATAAAGCAATTTGCTGAAGAAAACTACGGCTGGACCTCAGAAAGTCCTACCCAAGAAGACCCGCAAGCTGCTCAAAAAGCAAGAGTTGTAACAAGTCAACAAAATCTTGACACTGTAATTGAAGCATCAACTCCAGTAGAGCCAGTTGGCTTAGAAGACCAGATTGCACAAGCGCAGCAAGATGGTGATTGGCAAACTAGCGCTAATCTCAAAGCAAATAAATTAAGAAATTTAACCCGAGAAAAATAGTAAAGGAGATTTAAATGGGTGCAGTAAGCGGACTAGGTGATTCTTACGATTTACCTAATTACGTCGGTGAGTTATTTAATGTAACTCCAAACGATACACCGTTTCTTTCCGCTATTGGTGGGATGACTGGAGGTAAATCAGTTACCTCTAAACAGTTCTCCTGGCAAACAGTTGACAATGCAACTGCTGCTCAAACAGTAGTAGTAGAAGGTGCAGACGCAACCTTTGCAGAAAGAAGCAGAAGCGAAGTATATAACGTGACTCAGATTATGCAATATGGTGTTCACGTATCATATACAAAACAAGCAGCAACAGGAAACCTTGCTGGTCAATCTATATTGGGAGACCAACCAGTTCAAGATGAATTGGCTTTCCAATTAGACATGGCTATGAAGAGAGCAGCTAGAGACATAGAGTTCTCTTTCTTACAAGGTGCTTATGTTGCAGACACAAATATAACAACAGCAAGAAAATCAAGAGGTATGCTAGCTGCTATCGCTACTAACGAAGTAGCAGGCGGTAATGCTGCTCTTGACCAAGCAAAAGTAGATGCTTGCTTAAAGAAGATGGCAGATGCTGGCGCTCCATTCGAGACACCAGTAATTTTTGCTAATGCTTTCCAAAAGCAAAAACTATCATCTATCTATGGAAGTGCGTTATCACTCGCTCCTAGAGATAGAAATGTTGGTGGTGTTAACATCATGACAATAGAAACTGACTTCGGAGAAGTTGGTATTGTTTTTGATAGACACCTTCCTGCTGAAGATATTATTATTGCTGACTTATCGTTTTGTAAGCCAGTATTCTTAGACATTCCAGGAAAAGGACACTTCTTTGCAGAACCACTTGCACAAACTGGTTCAGCTTATAAGTTCCAAATCTATGGAGAGGTCGGATTAGAGTACGGTCCAGAGCAATTCCACGGCAAAATTACATCTCTATCTACTTCCTAATACGAAGTAAGATAGTATATTTATTAGAGGGAGATAAATACTTCTCCCTCTAGTAATATGGAGGATATATGGCAGCAGTAAGCACACTCGTAGATAGAATATATAGAGATTTTTTAAACAAGCCAGACGATTTGTCTGCGTTTTCTCGTTTAGATGGAGCCATAAATAGTTCAGTTACTTCAGTAACTTATGAATCAGGATTGTTTTCATCTGAAGAAGAAAACTTATTAGGTTCTGGTGCCTTAATAGAAATAAACCAGGAGATAATGTTAGTCACTGCAGCTAATACTTCTACTAGAACATTAACAGTAGCAAGAGGATATGCAGGAACAACTGCAGCTGCACATTCAGATAAAGATAATATTTTTGTAAACCCTACGTTTCCACGTAAATCTGTTTTTGATGCAGTAGCAGATAACATTGTTAGATTATATCCAAGTTTATATAATGTAACTAACACTACTGTAACTGCTAACAGTACATATCAAGAAGTGCCAGCATCTACAGTAGAAGTGATGACATCTTATGTACAAAACTCTACTGGTAGTCAATACACTACAGCTGGTATAGAACTTCTTAGAGATTTTCCACCATCAAGTACAAACGCAGCAGTACAATTTTACAATACAAGTAACGGTAAAACTGTATATCTTGTAGTTAAAAGAAAATTTGTTATGCCTAGTGCAGAAACAGATGATTTAAGTACAGCATGTTTGTTACAAGATGAGTACCACCAAATAGTTATGGTTGGTGCAGTAGCAGATATTATAGGTGCTACAGATATAGATGCTTCAACACAAGAATTTATTACAGAGAAATTAGCAGCAGAAAGTTATCCAGTAGGTTCAGGAGAAAGACTTAGAAATGCACTACTTAGACTTAGGTCATTGTTGATAGATGAAGCTAGAGGTAATTTGCGTTCTCTATATCCAGCACCAGTATCAATTATGAATATAAATTATAGTGGATAATGTCAGTATTACCTTCACCAGCTAACACTAATGCACCAGAGTCACAAGGATTTGAAGCTAACCTAGACGATTTGTTTCTTAGATTTGCTGTTGGTCCAGGACGGCAGCTTAATATAAACACTGCTCCACTCCAGGCACAAGCTATACAAACATCAGAAACACCAGAAGATTTCCAACAAGAGTTTGGTCAGATATTTTCCAGAACAGATTTTGCTGGAGGTAGTGGTTTAGATAAAGCACATAGAAGGAATGCAGGAGAAAATGATTTCCAAAGATTCTGGGATAGTAAAGGCATAGATGTATTTAGTGGTAAACAAGTAGGTCAAGAATATAAAGTATCTTTATTACATGACACATCAGAGTTGTCTAGTTCTACAAATACAAATTTATATATGGAAGAAATGAGTGGTTCTATATTCTTTGCTGATAGTGATGTTCTTAAAAGAATAGACACACCTACTGCAACATCTATAACAGTTGTATCTGAAACTGCACCAAGTGCTGGTAATGCAATAACAGGTTTAGCTGTACTAGGAACACAATTATATATAGTTGCAAATGGTGTTATATACAAAAGAACTGGTGCATCAACTTACACAACACATAACAGTCACAAAACATTTAGTAAGATATGGTCTATGAAAGGCAGAATAGTTGCTAGTGATACTGCTGGTGATTTATACCAGGTAACAGATAGCAGCAATCCTACTACTATGAAAACATTACCTACTGGTACAGAGTGGACAGACTTAACAGATGGTGGAGCTGTTGTATTAGGTGCAGCATCAGATGGATATATCTATTCTTTTACTGATGAATCATCATCACTTACACTTAAAGGTCAAACATTTATAGAAGGTGAAGTACCTAATGCTATAGATGCAGCACAAGGTTTTATATTTTATGGTACATATCAAAACACAGCTAGTGGAAAAATTGGTAGATTATATAGAGCTGAAATAACTAATGCTAATAATTTATATGTACTTGTAAATGCACAGTTAATTAAACAATGGGGTAGTGGTTCTAATACTTTAAATCAAGCACCATACAAAATTATATCTACAAGAGATAGTATCTATGTAGGTATAGTTGATAGTGCAAGTAAAACAAATCTGTGGCGATATTATCTACCAACAGGTGGTATAGCTAGAGATTTAGAATTTGCAGAAAGTGGAGTAGTGCAAAGCATATCAGTATTTGCTGATAGATTATTTGCAACTGTATCAGGTGGAGGACTTTACAGAGAAAGTACAAACTATGTATCAACAGGTTATGTTATTACACCACTTGCAGATTTTTTTACATCAGAGAAAAAACAATGGGTTGGAGCTAAATTAAATACTAATGTTGTTAGTTCTGGTTCAGTTAAATTATTTAGTTCTACTATTGCTGCAGATATAAATAGTCCTACTGCAGCTACCTGGTCAGAACAAGTATCTATATTTTCTGGTACAGGTGGAGACGAAGAAGTTATGACACTTGTTGATGGTAGATGGATTGCAGGAAAAATAGAATTAAACACAGATGATGTTACACAATCACCAGAACTTCTTTCATTTGCTATTAGGGGTTTCCAATTAGTTAATGACTTAGTAGTAGATATGCCTATAAACATATCGGACCAAGTAGAAAGACCAAACAGAAAACGATTAAAAATAAACGGTCAAGGAGATTTAGTGTACCAGGCGCTGCGTAACAAAGAAGGTAAGAATGTGCAATTAGAGATATTCAGACCAGATACATTATTAAGAGGTATAATAGAAAATGTTAGCAGTCCTATTGAGGAGATAAGCCCTAGAGGTTCTGTAACAATGTTTTGTTTAGTAAGATTTAGAGGTAGTAAAGTAGTACAAACTTCAACATCTGGAGTAGGATTAGGAATAGAACTATTAGGAGTAGGTAGATTAGGATAGAATGACAGCACAAGAAACTAAGTTATTAAATGCTTTTGAGACAACCTTAACAGGTACTATTGGTGCATCTGATACAACATTAACTGTAAATTCAGTAACAGATTCAGCTTCTAATACTCTTACTGCTTCTTGTTATTTAATAATTAACCCTGATAGCGCAACTAACAGAGAAGTTATTTTAGTTACAGGTGTTAATTCAGGAACTAAAACATTAGATGTTGGTAGTGTAGGAAATAGATACTTAACAGGTTCAGCAGCTTCATCAGGATTATCACATGCTTCAGGTTCTGTTGTTCGTATGTCACCAGTTCAACAACACATAGAAGATTTAAACGATAGAGTAAATACCATAATTAACGAAGCTGGTACAGAATTAAAAACAACATTATTTTTAGATGAAGATAATATGTCATCTAACTCTGCTACCAAAGGTGTAACACAGCAATCAGTTAAAGCGTATGTAGATACACAACTTGGTGCTAGTGATTTAGATATTATATCTGATTCTGGAAACATAGATATTGATTTAGATGATGACTCATTAACAGTTACAGGTGGAGAAGGTATTGATACATCTGCTACAGGTACAACACTTACTATTGCAGGAGAAGATGCAAGCACATCAAATAAAGGTGTTGCAAGTTTCTCATCAGACAACTTTGCAGTTTCTTCTGGTGCTGTAACAATTAAAGATAGTGGTGTAAGTAATGATGAACTTGCAGGGTCAATAGCTAATGCTAAGTTAGCAAACTCTAGTATTACAGTTACAGATGGCTCATCATCAACAGCAATATCTTTAGGTGGAACTGCAACATTTGCAGCAGGAGAAGGTTTAGATGTAGGAGAATCATCTGGAACTATTACATTTTCTGGTGAAGATGCAACAACATCTAACAAAGGTGTAGCTAGTTTTTCTTCTGATAACTTTTCTGTATCATCTGGTGCTGTAACTATAAAAGCAGGCGGTGTAGATTTAGCAGCAGAAGTAACAGGGACATTACCTGTAGCTAATGGTGGTACAGGTGCTACTTCGTTAACAGATGGTGGTGTATTGCTAGGTTCTGGCACAGGTGCAATAACAGCTACAGGAGTATTAGCTAATGGACAACTTCTTATTGGAGATGGAACAAGTGACCCAACAGTAGCAACTTTAACAGAAGGTTCAAATATAACTATTACAGAAGGTGCAGGTTCTATTACTATCGCATCTACCGATACTAATACAACTTACACAGCAGGTGATGGTCTTGATTTATCTGGTACAACATTTAGCACAGACTTAAAATCTAATGGTGGTCTTGTAATAGAATCTACAGAACTAGCAGTAGATTTAGGTGCAAGTTCTATAACAGGTACACTTGATGAAACTGATGGTGGTACAGGTCTTACTAGTTACACAACTGGTGATGTTATTTATGCTTCTGGCTCAAACACCTTAGCTAAATTAGCTATAGGTTCTGCTGGTCAAGTATTAAAGGTATCATCTGGTGGTGTTGTAGAGTGGGCTGCTGATTCTACAAACACATATTCAGCAGGTACATTATTAGATTTATCTGGCACAACATTTAATGTAGATTTATCTGAAGCAGCAGAAGCAGCTATAGCAGATGGCGATTACATATTATTTTTAGATGGTGGTGCAACAGGTACTGCTAAGAAAGAAGCCGTAGCAGATTTAGCAACACTTCTTGCAGGAACAGGACTTACTGCTTCTAGCTCTGTTATTGGTGTAGATACATCACAAAACATTACAGCTTTAACTGGTGGTGATTTAACAATTTATGAAGATGCAAACAACGCAGATGTATCTCTTAAAATGGGAACGAGTGCTACTGAATCATTAACTATAGAAGTACTAAATGGTGGTTCAAACAAAACTGCTGAACAAATAAACTTTACAACTGCTACTGCTTCAGGAACTGCTGACCACGGCAAGATGGTATTTAATGTAGATGAAACATTAATAGCAACTATTGATGATGGTGGTATTGACTTAGCAACAGGAAAAGAATTTAGTGTTAATGGAACTGCTATAGGTGGTTCTGCTAACGCACTTGTTACAGATAACTCTGACTTTACACTTACAGATACAGGAACAGCTACAGGTATTCATTATGAATTAGACAATGTAGATACTGCTGACTGGAATCAAGGTGGTATTGCATTAACATCAGTAGGTGGTATTTTTAGACACAGTCAAGAACAAAACTCTACTTATACAGTAGCTAGTACAGAGGGTGCAGTTGTAGCAGGACCTATATCTATAGGTTCAAGTGCTACAGTAACAATAGCTGGTACAATGGTGATACTATGAGTTCGTTAAATGTAAACACAATAGCAGAATATACATCAGCTAATGGTGTAACTGTAGATGGTGTTGTATTAAAAGATGGTAATGTACCATCAGGTCTTACAGAAGTAGATGCTTGGCAACTTACAGCAACCATAAGTTCAGATGGAGATATAACTTCTAATTTACAAAGAATGGTAGGAGATGCAGTAGGTTATAAAGGTACAGGTATGACAGAAAGCTCTGGTGTATTTACATTTCCTAGTACAGGTTTATGGCTTGTTATAGTACATTACAATGCAGAAGTAGTAAATGACCCTTCAGCAGAAATATCTATAAAGGCTTGTACTGATGGCTCTTCATTTTCAAGAGTAGGAGCTGCTGCAATAGGAAACAGAAGCAATACTGGTGCAACTTATTATATTTTTGAATCATCACAGATTATAGACTGTACTGATACTTCACAAGTTAAAGTAATGTTTGCAACTAGCAGTTTAGCTAGTGGTAGTGATATTTTTGGTGGTACTGATGAGGGTTATAGCACACACTTTAAATTTATTAGATTGGGAGATACATAATGTTACAGAAAGCACTAACTCAATTTAATACAGACAAACATCAATGGTATGGTTGGATAGATACTGCTGATGGCGAAGTATATTCTAACTTAAAACTAAATGATGAAACTGCTGTTATGCCAACAGAGGAAGAAGTCAATGCAAAGATTGCAGAACTTACAGTTATAAAAAACAGACAAGATGCTTACGATAGTATAACTGACCAATTAGATAAACTTTACCACGATATGACTGCTGGTAAACTAGATGTAACTGGTGAGTGGCACAAAGCAGTAAAGAAAGTAAAAGATGACAACCCTAAAGGATAGATATGCCAGGTAGTATAAAAATAGATGATGGAAGTGGTAACTATACCATATTAACTAATGGTGGTTCGTTAGGTTCAGACAAGACAATTACTGTTCCTAATGAAACAGGAACTATGCTCACTACAGGTGGTGCTATGTTTGATATATGGCGACAAACAGCAGATAGAACAGGTAGTGCTACAGACTATGAATTGACATCTAATTGGGAAAGAGTTGATGATGCAACTATTGGCTTTATTGGAACAGGTATGTCAGAGAGTTCAGGCATATTTACATTTCCACAAACAGGTATTTATAAAATTACATTTTCATTAGAAGTAAAAAACGATACAACAACAGATGGTGTTCAAGCACAAATAAAAGCTACTACTAACAATAGTTCTTACAGCACAATAATATTAAGAGAGATTAGCATTAGGTCATCTGGAGATACTGAAGAAGGTTACGCAATAACTACTTTTGATTGTACAGATACCTCAACACATAAATTAAAATTTGTTGCTGCTGATTTTAAATCTTCTACTCAAATGAATGGAAGTTCAACTAACTCTGAAACTTATGTTATATTTGAAAGACTAGGAGATACATAATGGCAAGTGAAATAAAAGTAGATACAATATCAGAAAAGACTTCTGCTAATGGTGTGTCAATAGATGGGTATAAATTAAAAGATGGTGCAGGAACTATGGTTAATGCTGCCTTGCAAG
>VTLG01005977.1_pt1 | contig 29138 bp, 41 predicted proteins | sample 4694571 | NCBI WGS metagenome assembly VTLG01 (sample SAMN12604809, study PRJNA352737) | marine metagenome | biome: ENVO:00000447; feature: ENVO:00000209|ENVO:00000569|ENVO:01000036; material: ENVO:00002151; isolation source: viral sequences binned using virsorter ...
ATGAAAATATCTGCGCCAGTGATTGTATTCTAAATTTTTCTTTTCTACTCTTGAAAATCTTTCGCCCCATTCGCTTCTTTGTCTTTTCATGGAAGCCAACATTTCTTCTCTTGTATAATAATAATTATATTTTAAATCTGATTTTCTTTGAACTCTCCATTCACAGATTTTTTCAAGTTCTTTGGCTGTTTTGACTACGAATGTGTTTGATTGTTTCATAATATCTATAACAAAACTAACAACTACAACAATTAGAGTCAAGTAAAAAATGAATAATATTTAAAAAACATTTCGAGGTAAATTAAAAGACTGATATGAGCGACTTAAACGCATATAAATCGAAATGGTTTGAATTTCTGAACTATGATCCGCACCCAGGTCAGGTTCTAATCCACGATGCTTTAGAGGAGCAGAGGTTTGTTGTGGCTTGCTGTGGCAGGCGCTGGGGGAAGTCCATGGCGGCGGCAAAAGAAGCGGAGGCGTTAGTCTCCCAGCCTAATAAAAATGTGTGGATTGTGGCGCCAACCTATTCAACATCTGAGCGAATTTTTAGGATCGTATATGATGATATGATCATCAAACACAACCTCCCCACAAGGCGAAAATCACTTAATGATCAATATATCGAGTTTGAATGGGGATCAATAATAGAGGGCAAGAGTGCGGAACATCCTGAATCTTGTATTGGCGCAGGAAACGACCTTATTATCCTTGATGAGGCATCGAAGATGAATCTTAAAAAGATGTTTGAGATGTATTTGCGCCCCACCCTTTCAGATACCAAGGGCAAATGCCTGATGATTTCAACGCCTGAAGGCTATGATGCCTTTTATGAGTATTTTCTGTATGCGAAAAGAGCCGATCAATGGGCATCTTTCAATTCGCCATCATGGGAAAACCATCACAGTTTTCCGCTTGGAGAAAATGATCCTGATTTATTAGAGGCCAAACAAACACTGACCAGAGAGGTTTATGATCAGGAATTTAAGGGAGAGTTCACGGCTTTGGCGGGGCGTGTATATGGCGACTTCTCAAGAACAAGTCATGTCGGGAATCATCCATATAACCCTATGCTACCCGTGTATTTAAGTTTGGATTTTGGGTACAGGATGCCAGCCGCTATATTCTTTCAAACAGGGAGTATTGGCGACAGGGGGGATGATCATGTTTTTATTATTGACGAAATATTGCACGAAAAGAATTTAAAAATATCTAAATTATGCGAAGCTATACAAGCCAAACAGTATAGAGTCGCCCGTGTGTTCGGTGATCCTGCTGGTTATCAGATGCAATCATCTGTAGGTATGGGTGAAGCTGATTTGTTCAGGCAAATCACTGGCTGGCCCGTCATTAGCAGGAGGGATAAGTACAGCCGATCAATACAGTCTGGCATCAGTCATGTTCGCCAGTTTATGATGAGCGCCGACGGGACAAAAAGATTGCATATAGACCATAAATGCACAGGGATAGTAGAAGATTTAGAATCTTATCGCTATCCAGAACATAAAGAAGGAAGTCATTTGAAAAATGATCCACTAAAAGATGGGTACCATGATCACGGGTGTGATAGCCTCAGATATGGGCTTTGTGGGCGATTTCCGATTCGTAAACAAAAATACAGGGTGGATAAATTATGATTGAAACCGCACAGCAACTCATTCAGGAATCATTAAAAGAGCAAAAGAAATTATACTCAAGGGGGCGCAGAGAGGCTATTTATAAATTAATGGATTACTATGCGGGGGATAACACTGCTCAATATATAGAAGACCGATTTGCGGCAGACGCATTTAGGGAGATTCCAGTATCTGAATTTAATGTTACACGCAGAATGATAGACAGAATGAGCAGGATTTATACATTGGGGGCCACGAGGAATGTCAGTGATCAATATGAAAAGATGACACTCAACAAACCCTATAAAATGAAACACATGGAAAAAATGACCAGACTTGTGGGAACAATCGCCACACAGGTAGTGTTTAAACAGGCTCCCGATCCGCATTTTAATTACAATCCTGTGTATTATTTTGATGCTTTTTTTGATAACGATCCATTTACTCCCTATGCCATCACTTACCCTATGGTGCAAAATATTTATGATGTTAGCGATGTGACAAAAATGTCATATTGTTATTGGGATGATATGCACTACATTATTTTTGATCAAGATGGTAATATTACATTTGAGCAAGATCATAATTATGGCGTTATTCCATTTGTATTTACCCATAGAGAGCATCACCTTAATGAGTTTTTTGTAGCTGGTGCCTATGATATATGCGCCGCCAATGAGCAGATTAATATTTTACTTACTGAAGCGGCATTGGGAATGAGGTTCCAGATGTTTGGTCAATATGTTATTGAGGGAATGTATGAAGAAGAAAAAATCATGCGTGCTGGATCATCAGAGATTATGGTTATTCCTGAACCAGCGAGAATGGACATTAAGGCACCAAAGGCGAATGTGCGAGATGCCATTGACTTAGTGAAAGCCATCCTTGATTTGACTGCCCAAAATAATCATCTCTCGATTACTTTTGCAGAAGACGGAAACTCCGATAGGCCATCAAGCGGAATCGCCTTAAAGATTAAAGACCTTGAGCGGTTTGAAGATTACCAAGATGATGTAGAGCTGTGGGAGCTTTATGAGCATGATCTTTACAGAATTGAAAGAATCATTGCAGAAGTCAATGGGATTAAACTGCCGACAGACATGGGCTTGAAATTTCACGAGCCTGATTATCCAATGAGCGCACAGGATCAAATCGCCACAGATACATTCATGCTTGCTAATAATTTAATCACTCAAAAAGACCTGATGCTTAAATACAATAAGCATTTGACGGATAAAGAGGCTGAAAAAATAGTAAATGAAAACAAGGAAGTAAATGCCGAAGGAACAGAAGAAGCAGGGCAAGAACGATCAGTTTTTAATCGACTACTTACGCAAACTCCGACGACTTAATGACATAGATGTCGAAATCCCGCAGGCTGACATTAATGAGGTTATTAAAAATCCTCGTCAGTATGCGCTTGATTTTATTGAGCTTGAATTTGCGAAGACGGTGCCAAAGTTTATCAAGGCTTATAAAGAAGGGTTTGCATTCGGTAAGAAAAATAAATAATGGCTAAGGATTTAGAAAATGGCGCAAGGTCGTTCAAGACCCAAGTTGTTGGATCAGATTCATGGCAATTAACACTGAATGTAAAATGGCTGATGCAGGCCATTTCTTTGTTATTAGGGATTATGTGGGCCTTTTGGTCGGCGACAAATAAGATACAGACGATGGAACGGGAACTGGTTGCACATAAATTGGAGATTGAAAAATTAATATCTCACCATCAAGAGCAGGAAGATTTGCGAATCTCTCAGTTAGAGGAATCAGTAAAATGGTACGAGACGGAAATGGTGAAAGTCGGAGGAGTTTCACTGAATCCATTGAGTTGGAAAAAGAAACGAGGTAAAAATAAGGATTGAAAAATGGAAGAAGTATTCAGCCTGTATGCAGAGTACGGGGCCGTAGCAATAATTGTGGGATTATTCGTATATCTCATACTGAATCTGATGCAGAGCCAACGGGGGCAAAATGAGAATCTGGATGAGATACAGCAGGCAATCAGTAAAATGGAAGCGGTGCTGGACAACACAATGTCAATAACAATCAAGTTGGTAGATAGATGGAACTCTGAAAGCGCAGATCAGACACGACGGCACGAAAAGCTCACAGAAGAGCTTAATGACGTTACGGATGTTTTGATGGAGCTTAAAGGTGCCATGAGTCGAATCAATGGGAGAACATAATGTATGAATATAATGCAAAACTTGTCAGGGTTGTTGATGGCGATACAGTAGATGCCATGATTGATCTGGGCATGACGGTCTGGATTAAGAAGCGTATCAGATTTCACGGCGTTGATACATGGGAGAGTCGTACCAGGAATAAGGCAGAAAAGAAGAAAGGGTTAATAGCGAAAGCCAGAACCAAGGAACTTTTGAATGATGACGGGGGGAAATTTAGGGTTAAGTCTATGGGCATCGGGAAATATGGGCGAGTGTTGGGAGTCCTGCAAGTAGAATGCCATGAAAAGACCGTAAATCAAATGCTGATAGATGAAGGCCATGCCTATATATACCACGGCGAAAAGAAAAAGGTCTTTAAGTGATTACGACCAGTAGAAATTACAACTTTGGAAAGGCGGCCAATAAGCTCATGGATATTATTGCTGAAACGCTGACCGATATGGCACGCTATCAGAACGAATCTATTCAAAGGGGCATAGACACCCAGACAGATATTAAAGGTGCGAAATTCGCCAAATTAAAAACTGATACTACATTGAGAATAAGGAACAAAAGAGGTCACGGATTTACGCCACTTGATACCATGAAAACTGGTAGTAAAAAGAAATTAAGGAACACCAAAATGGTTCCAGCAAAACAGAGTGATTTAACATCTAAGGTTATTATGGTAAATGAGCATGGCATATATCATAATCAAGAAGGAGGATTTATAACAGGGGAAAATTCAATGATCCCTAATCAGAAGGTTCCCCAACGTGAATGGTTTGGAATTACTAAAGAGATGAAAAAAGGCGGGAAACAATATGAAAAATTCGTGCGGATGACTTTGACGAAAATAGTAAAATCAATTAATAAATAATGCCATCTTCTGAAGAATTAATTGCTTTATTTGGTGACGACTTTGATGATGTATTAAAGGGGTTGTCCCAGCTTCCGCCTGAAGCCAGAGAGCTACTTGATGGAACAATGAACAAAATGCTGTATGATGCAGATATTTTTGATTCGAGAGTCAGCAAAGCCGTTCAAACACAGGGAGCATCTGGGATGTCCGCCGCCGCTATTAGCGCAGGACTTGCAAACGACATGGCAACTGGTGGCCCCGTATTCGGAGAGATCAGAAATACAATTAAAGGATCATTGGTAGAAGGTATAAATCAATCAGGTAGAGCTGGATCATTTGAGGCCTACGATGCCGATGATAAGACTTTATTTATGTGGGTTACTGTGGCAGGGCATAAGATTTGCCAAGACTGCGCCCCAAGAGGAGGTCAGCCCGCTGAATTAAAAGATTGGGAAGGAGCAGGAATGCCTGGGACAGGCTGGTCTGTTTGTGGTGGGCATTGTTATTGCATACTCGACCCAACTGGTAAAATATCTCCACGAATACAAATGGAAAGAGATGTAGCGAGAGCCAAAAACCCGAAAGAATTTCTGCCCTTGAATGGTGTCGAAGCCACGCCAATCGCAATAAGAGCCATAAACAAAGCAGAATTATATATGAAAGATTCAGACAGTATGTTTAAACGCCTTGCGACAAAACATGGGGGGAAAATGGAGGGTCTTGAATTTCATGTAAAATCAAGACAGTCACTGATCAGGAAAATAGTGACCGAAAGTATGGAAAATAAATATAGCGCCACAGATGTATTAATCCAAAATGTCAAAGATGCTTTGCGCTATACTATGCTGGTTGATGATGCCAAATATGTCAAGACAACATTAGCAACGATAGAAGACATGAAGTCTATGGGCTGGAAAAATTTTAAGGTAAAAAATACTTGGGGGCCAAATTCAGGTTATAAGGGTGTCAATACAGCCTGGGCCAATGAGCATGGTCAATATGTAGAATTACAATTTCATACACGGGTATCATTCAAAGTTAAGATGGATCAGGCCCATAAAATCTATGAAGAATACAGGCTTATTGGCACAACGCAGGCAAGAAAAGATCAGTTAGATGCTATATTGGTCAATATATATAAAAGCGTACCAGACCCTACAGATTGGAATCAAATACATAAACTAAATACATTTAAGGAATATTTAAATGATTTAGGAATTGAACTTATCTAAGGTCGTCCTCGCCAGTTTGAAATCTGGGCTGATACCAATTATCACGCCAAGAATCTACAAAGTGCATTGCCACCCTTTCTGGGACAGGCTCGCTGTTAGACTCAAGCCCGATAAAATGCCTGATGATAGTATTGGACTGCTCCCATCCAGACCTGGGAGTACATACTTCTGTCTTATATATAATTGGGTCTTTACACTTTGTACGTCTTGCCACAGATGATGGCGAGTCTGGCGTATCCATCATGCCATAAATGGCAACATAGTCTATTGTAGGCTTTGCCATAGTTAGAATTTACTCCTTTTTAATGTATTATTTCATTATTTTAAAATAGAACAGAGTGTGTCAATCGGAGGGTGGGCGTAAGTCTCCACTATAGTATTCGTACATTACCCTGTTCTATCTTTAATGTATTATTTCATAATTAATCCATCCAACCGTCATCATAAAAAGCATCATAACCAAGCTCTGCTAAATGATCGAGAGCTGGCTGGACAGATCGGGATGCCGATATATTACCTTGAACAGGGGGGCTGGTAGCCAGCACTCTGTCCGTTCTGCGATCCCTAATACATTTACCGCCACAGCAAGTGCCAACATCCGTCTTGCCCTGTTTAACCCATTCGTCATACCAGATTTCTGTTGCTTTGTTCATTCTCTACTCCTTTTATTTGTGAAATGATAAGTTCCAGGCATGACCCAGCTCGAAGTAATGCCCGTCAAAATCTAATTCATTGAACTCATTGAAAATTGCATATCCGTAGTGCATATTTAAATGCTCATACAAGCCGCCTTCAAAGCTCATGCTGATTGTGTCGTCATTGGCATATTCAAAATAATCTGATGCCTTAATGTCTTCGATTACGGTTTTCTTCCCAGACTCATAATCCCAGCATTTATTGCTGAAATAGATTCTAACATCGCTGTCCAATTCATACTTGCGAATGAACTTCTCGATGGTTTTAGCTACTTTTGTTTTTTTCATACTGTCTCCTTTTTACCATTCCATGCCGCTTTCTAATCTTTCCATGCAAGAATTACATTTATCATATTCAGGTCTGAGTTTTACCTTGTCGCCACATAAGCTACAGGTTTTCCAAACTGATTCAGATTTGACCTTTTTATAAAACTTGTGCATCTCGTCACGTTCTTCAGCATCTCCGCCGTTCTTCCAACTGCCATAATTATCATCATAATAATAGTTTTTCATTTTCTACTCCTCTTATTATTGGGCCACCAATCACCACTCGCTTCCCACCGCCTTGTTTCATGCGCTACAGCCTTGTCCGTGTCGGTGGCCCATAGGTTATTCATCTATTTAAAGTCTTCATTATTATGTCAGCACCTACTGCAACATTTTCATGGTCATATATATCAACATACCCCTCATAATAATTCTTTGAGTCAAGTTTCTTACAGACCCTTGCATAAGATATTGGCTTTATTTCCCCGTCATACCCCTGATAGATTTTGCCACCCGTATATTCCATCGCTTTATTATAAGCCGCCTTTTTGTTTCCGTATACTCCCAAGATTCCATCTTCAGAACCAGAAACTATATAAACTTGTTTCATTACGCCGCTCTCCTTATGTTACTTTGATATATTTCATGCTCTTTGAGAACCTCGTCTATCAAGTCGCCAACATTCTCAAAGTTGTCATCCTTCATTGCTATGTAAACATCAGCCGCAACGTAGTCATCTATGATGTTTTCATCGCTATCGTAGTTGTCTGCATTAGTAAGTGCGACCGCTACATGACGAGCAATCATTTTTCTGACTATGGCATATATTCTCTCCATGTCATCTCCCGCTCTCTTTTGTTGTTTATTAGCTATCATATCTATAACAAAACTAACAACCCTAACATTAAGATGCAAGTAAAAAAAATAGTATCTTTAAAAAAACTTTTTATCTTATATTCACGCCATGAATAATAGAGGGAGATAAGCCAGATGGCTGAAGAAACGACAAATACAACTGTTGATGAACAGGATGTTCAGGCTACGACACCAGATGGTGATGTAGACTACAAAGCACTTTATCATAAGGAAAAAAAGTATTCTCAATCGATGAGGTCACGGGCGCAGGACGCTGAAGGCGGAATGGATAAACTTTCGCTTGAAAAAGAAGAAGACCGACAGGCCAAAATGATCGCCGAAGGCAAACAAAGCGAAGTAATACAGGAGCAAGCGGCGCTAATAAAAGAGCAAGCCAAAAGCATTGCTAAATTCGATAAGCAGGATGCTGATAAGAAGTCTGAGTATTTAGAAAAAATATATGAGACTATTCCTGAAGATGATAGAGGTGTTTATGAAATAATGAATTTAAAACAACTCGAGCATTTTGTGAACCAATCTAAATCACCAGACGTATCCAATCCAGCAGAAGCTGTCCAAGGGCGCACTAACGTGAATTACAGTCTCGACTCATTTATGAGTGAAACAGATCAGTATAAACGTGAAAATTTCGGTGATATTGTAAAGAATTATGAGCAAAAGGCGACGAATAAAGTAAAGGTAAACTAAAATGGCAACACCATCAGGAACAGTTTTTGATACTGGTGTCACTCAATATTTTATCCCCGAATTATGGGGAGACTTGATCAATTAGGTCGTTTTCATAGGTGACTATGATTATTATTATCACGGAATTAGCCGGGAAACCTAAGTGCGAGAGCATAGGGCAATCCGAACCGAAGATCACACGAAGTGTGACCAGGGGCAGAGCATAGGCGATGAAAAGATATAATTCGCCCACGAGGCCGTGACTACTTACTAAGTAGAAAAGATATGCCGATACTCCATTTAAAAGTGGAGAAGTAGGATAAAAAGCCTACTGCAACAATAGCTACAAATATTTTGAGGAACGCTTAGTTTTCAAAAATACTATCGAAGATTATTCTTCACTCGTTCAGGACAAGGGTAAAATTATCCATATTCCTGAAATCGCTAAAATGACGGCATCAAGCCTCACAGACGGCGCCGCAGTATCTTATGTGGCACCCGCTGAAACCGAAACACAACTGACTGTTGATAAACATTATTACGCCGCTAAAATGTTCACGGACGTTTTACAAGTTCAGTCTAATTATGACCTGTTAAGTTCTTACACAAAGTCTATGGCATACGCCTTGGCTAAACAGGTGGATAGTGACATTGCGGCACAGTTGATTACGGTTAATCAAGGTGCAACACTAACAACAGATGATCAAATCACTGCCGCCGAATTTGAAACGGCAATCGCTAATTTAGGCGAAAATGATATTGATTACACATCGGGAGATGTATATTTTGTTGTTAATCCAACACTCTATGCTGATATGCTTAACCCTGCTGGTACCTTTGGTGCCTCTTTTGTCAGGGCTGACATTACAGGTTTTAACTCAGGTAATAGCCCTGCCCTTACGGGTGTTGTGGGCCGATTAATGGGAATGCCCGTTCTAATGTCCAACAGCCTATCTTCTGGAGGCACAAATGTCTCTGGCGTGATCTATCACAAGAGCGCCTGTGCTATAGCAGTACAGCGTGGGATTGACGTGAAGTCGCAGTTTGACATTGATTTTCTTGGAACCAAATTGGTCTGTCATACGCTATACGGGGTCAAAATACTTGACGACTCAGATAATAAGCGTGGATACAAGTTCACAAACGCCAGTTAAGGCTGGATGATTCAATGGTTATGGGCCGTTTAAACACGGCCCATTTTCCAAAGGAAAGTTTATGAGAACATTTAAATGGCCCAATGAAGACGAGACATTTCAGGTTGATGATTCCACTGGTGGTGGAAAAGACACTTGTAATGACTTAATTACGAATGGGGCGGTTGAAGTAAAAGCATCAAAGAAAGAGAGTCCTTCAATGGCGTGGAAAATAAACGCTATTAGGGAATGGATGTCTGACAATGATGTTGATTATGATCGTGGAGACTCTAAAAAAGAGCTATTAGCTCGGCTATAGTCAATCAACAGCCTGTTCATGGACAAGTCAAGTCCTTCAATGGCGGCCTAAAATAAAGGTGATAAAATGGCAATCGATTTACATAAGCACTCTGCACAAGAGGCATCAAACATTACAGCACGCAATGCTGTAATCAGGGTTACACCTACGATCACTGGTGTCCAATATTCCAATAATGACGTACTGTTTACAACCACAGAAATACCTGAAGCGGTTGGATATATTGGCGGTGCTTCAAAACTAATAAATATAACGATTAATTCTAAGTCAGCAAGTTTGTTTGATGCGACGTTGTGGTTTTTTCAAGTCAATCAAAGCGCTGGCACAGTCAATGCGGCTTGGAATATGAGCGACAGCGACTTTGCTACGGCTAAAAATCTTGGATGTATATATATAGACGGCGATAATCTACAACAGAATCCAGGTGGCGGTAGGGTATACACTATTATGCAGGGTTACTCTGGGTTCACGGGGGCCACAAAAACATATCCACAATTACCTTTAATGCTACAGGCGGCATCTGGATCAACAAGCGTTTATGTTGCGGCTAAGGTACAAAGTGAAGATGATCCTGGTAATACTACCCCGTCATTTAGTGTGGGAGATATTGAGTTAGTTTTTGGAATAGAATATTGAGGAATGAAAAATGGCAGATTTACATAAAAGGTCAGTACAGGAAGCAGTTAATTTATCAGTCGGTGGTGTTTGGACAGTAGCAACGGTTGCCACACACGGCGGCACAGCAGGCGCAAATACGATACATTATAGCGTAGATGAGGTAAGCTCCCAGATCGGGGTTTATAGCGCTGTAGAGCTTTATTTCAATTTTTCAGCAACAACAACCGATGTCACAACAGCTAATGATATGATTATTCCATCATCGACTTTGGTTTTTTTGACAGTTCCTCGTGGATTAGGTGGCACCGTATATTTTAACCACCTGGGCAAAAGCGCCGCAGGCGCAGTAAGAATAGTGGAGATTTAAAATGATTGAATCAGTCCTTGGAAAATCAGTAGCGGCAAATTTATCAACAGGGGGGACAATCGATGGTGATTTAACTATCACGGGTTCTTTGGGAGTAGCTGGAGATGCAAGTATAAATCTTACATCTGTTGTATCAAACAGCACGATCATAGATGCTACAGGCACCGAAGCATTGCTTGTCCGCAAGAACTCAGATGGTGGGGATGTGCTGGTTGTTAATACCACCAATGTGCGGGTTGGTATTGGAGTCGCTGACCCAGACCATACTCTCGAAGTTTTCTCAACAGCCGCACAATTAAAGTTATCTTATGATGCTGACAGTTTCGCTACCTTTGCGGTAGATGCAAGTGATGATGTGACAATAAAAACAGCGGCATCTGGCGGGTTTAGATTTCAAGCGACTACTGATACAACTGATTATTTTCAAATCTTAGATGCCGATGGAGGCACTGCGATATTTAATGTAGATGCGACCAATGAGCGGATTGGGATTGGAGTTGCGGCTCCAAGTCAATTACTTCACTTAAAAGCCACAGACAATAAAAGCATAATTCTTATTGAGGATTCGGAAACGAATACAGTGGTAGGTGACATAACTGGGGGTATTTGGTTTCAGAATGACGATGCTTACGGTACTGACCCACATATAGCGGCAACAATCGAAGCGGTTGCATATGACGTATATGGCAGTTCAGATTTAGTATTTGGCACAAGTTTTACAGCTTATCCAGCGAAGCCAACCGAAAGAATGCGGATACAGTCAGAGACAGGCAATATCGGCATCGGCGTTTCTGCACCTTCAAGCCTTCTCGAAATTCAAGGTGGACTAACTACTACTGGTGCAGTCTTAACATTATCCACAAAAGAGCCAAGTGTTGTAGCCAATGATGTTTTAGGACGAATCAATTTTCAGTCTCCATTAGATACTGGTGCTGATTCAGATTTAGTTGGCGCATCCATTGCGGCAATAGCACAAGATACATTCTCAGATACAGTTAATTCAACTGCTCTACATTTCCAGACGGGCAAGAGTGAATTAGCCACTACCAAAATGGTCATAGATGGGTCTGGCTCCGTTGGAATTGGAACTGCGAGTCCCGCTGGTACAGCATCTGCGGGTATACTCGATATAGAGAATATTACTGCAAGCAGTTCAACTGAAGGCGGTAATTTAAGACTTGGTTCTAATGATGGTGCTGTCATGGCATCTGGGCATCGTCTTGGTGTAATAGAATTTGTTGGGGCTGAAGATACTTCATCCACAATGACTGTAGGCGCAAGAATTGAAGCAGTAACAGATGCTATATGGTCAGCAAGTGAGAATGGTGCTGATATGGTATTCTATACTACTGATGGGAACGCATCTCAAAGTGAAGTTATGAGGCTGAAATCTGCAAAGAATGTTCAATTTACAAGCGATGTAAGCCTTAACTCTGCGCTTACTTTGGGAAGTGGTGGCTCAACTAATGGAAAGATAAACACTCCAGAGTCGATGTACTTTAACATTGATAGTGATAACAGCCAAACCGATACAGAGTTTGTATGGGGGTGTAATAGAATAGCAGATAGTAGCGGCACAGAATTAATGAGGCTGACTGAAGCAGGCTCGTTGGGAATTGGAGTAGTTCCTGACGATGAATGGGATACTTTTACTGCTCTTCAGATTGGAGAAACTGGAGCAATATTTGCTCATGCAGATGGTACTGGTGCTGGTTCTGCAATTCATATAACTGCAAACACTTATTATGACAGTAGGTATGAATATCTTATAGATGCTTCCGATGAGGCTTCGAGATATACACAAGAAAATGGAACTCATATATTTTATACTGCTCCCGCTGGTACTCATTCAAATGCAATTACATTTACGGAGCGCATGCGTATTAGCTCATCTGGGATTGGAATTGGAATTGCGGCTCCTTCAACTCTTCTCGAGGTAGCACAGTCTGCTGGGGATGAAAATGCGACATTAAGTTGTTACAGTACAGTAAATGGCCATATGGCTACATTAAATTTGAGGAAATCATCAAATGCTACTATTGGTACAGCGGCGGCAACGGCGGCTGGGGAGGTACTTGGACAAATAGTAGCGCAAGGTTATGATACCGACAATGATTTAAAAGGCTCATCTATTATAAGGTTTGAAGGTGATGCCGCCCCAGATGGTGATTCAGTACCTGGCAGAATATTATTTATGACATCCGACCTTGATGATTCTGGTTCACCGACGGAACGTATGAGAATTGATGATTCAGGTGTGGTAACTATAGTTGGGGATGTACAAACTGGGAAGCAAATTAATCAGTTGGGGGCTTCTGGGGAAGATGTAGAAATTAGATTAGTTACTGATGCTGGAGCCGCAAATGCAGATTATTGGAAAATTATGCACAAGCAATCTAATGATGCATTACTTTTTCAAAATTATGGAACTGGAGCTTTTGTAAGTTATTTAGCTCTCGATGCATCTGGCAATTTGGGTATAGGATCAGACCCTCCCTCTTCTCCTAATAGTATCACAAAATTTCTACATATTAAAGATAGTGATAATGTATCAATAGTGCTTGAAGAAACCAGTGTTAACACATATGAAATATATGTTAATGCGGGGAACTTTAGAATAGCTGATGGAACTGATATCAGATTGAATCTCGATGCCAACGGGAATTTAGGTCTTGGTGATGATACCCCCGATGAAGCCAAGTTAAGTATTACTGGAGTATTGGCTGGTGATTATGGTTTAAAGATTGATAATGACCAGAATACTACAGCCTTATACATTGACGCTGATGGCGTAACGAGTAATCATACTTTTTTCATAGATGCACCAACAACTACAACTGGTAGAGTTTTATCAGTTAATGATTGTGATTCTTTAACTACTGGTAGTGTGGCATTATTGACCTCTAATTCATCTGATGTCAGCGTAAGAAAACTTGTACATATAATAAATGATAATACTGCCGCTGTAGGAGCAATTCCTTTATATATTCAGCAAGATAGCACAGGCCCAGCAATATCCGCTGAAGGCGGTATTGTAGAACAAGGCGGTACTTTAAAAGAAAACCTACTCTCAAACTCTGGCTTTGATGTTTGGAGTAATAGTACACTGTTAGAAGCCACTGGCGGTGCGGCTCCTGTTCTTGATGGAGCTGAATCAGCATTAACAAATAATTTAGTTTCAAAAGGAGCATTTGATGAAGATGGAGGTACATCTCCATGGGGAACACAGGGAGGAGGTAGTTTAGCCGCTGTTGCAAGTGGTAAAACTGGCTTTTGCCTACAACTAACAAATGGGGGGCCAAGCGATTGGGCAAAAAGTGGGGCAATCACTACAGTGGTGGGCAAGCTATACCAGTTTACAGTGTATGCCAAAGCTGGAACCGAAGCAACTTATGAAATCAAATGTGGGACAGCTAATGGTACTGGTCAGTACCATGATTCAACAGGCGAAGCCGCTGGAGATTGGTCAACTGTTGAAACGGTAGTTTTTGAAGCTACCACAACAGCCGCACATATCACTTTAAGGTGCATGGGGAGTCCTTCCGATACTATGTTTTTCGATTCGGTCACTCTCTACGAAGTCACCCCCGGCTGTGTGGCGACTGATACGTTAGCATTTGATGGATGGTATAAAGATTCTCATAACGATTCTGAAATGTGGAGAATGCACAGTGACGGTAATACAGAGTCCGTTACCAAACTTGGTAGTTTTTATGCTTTAAAAATGGATTTTGGTGGTGCTGGATATGAACTAAAATGGAGTAGGACAAATGATACCCCAGACTACTATGGTAGATTTGCTGGCAGAACCGTGACTGCTGGATGTTGGATGAAATCATCATCCGCTACAACATTAAAAATTGATGATAGTGCTAAATCAGCAACAACGGTGGCTCATAGTGGAGGTGGCGGTTGGGAGTGGCTTGAATTAACAAGTACTTTTGCTGGCACTATAACATGGGTTAATCCATTTGTAATTCGTGCCGTTGGCACAGAGACTATTTATCTCTCCCAACCAATGCTCGTATTCGGTAATTCAATAGGCTCAGGCAACTACACCAGACCGCAAGGTGAGGTTGTGGATTGTGAGACGCTAATACCAATTATAAGTTTAAATAATAAAACAGCAGGAAACGGTTTTTCCGATGTAGCAAGAACAACAGCTAATCTTGAATCAGATACAAACGGAATGGTTCCTAAAGGTGCAAAAGCAGTTGACGTTGTTGTTGGAGTGAATGATTCTGGTTCAGCTTCAGCAATAAATCTTTATATTGCCTTTGATAATGGAAATTCTGATGATACATGGCGTACAACCCCTGCTGGTATTTATGCTGATGCAAGAATGTATGGTTCACACAGAATAGGTTGTGATGCCAATGGTGATATAGCATATACTATTAATGCTTCTGGTTCTAATACATTCGATGTTCAAACGGCAAAAGTCACTGCAATTACATTACGATAGGAGATAATTATGGCAATTACAATTAACAGTTCAAGAGATAATGCAGATGATAAGACAGTATTCTTTACTATCGCACATGGTGGTAAAGATTACAAGTGGCATGGAGACATCCCAAAGGATGCTGATGCACAGGCTTATCTTGATGCGAAGTCTGATACATTAAAAGCGGAGATACTCCGTAAGCAATACAATCAAGCAAATGTACCACAACTTGATGGTAAGTCTGCTTTAGAATCATTTGAAGCATGGGTATCTGCTGGTGCAAAGAACGCTGAAGTCAAAGGCACAGATATAGATGGTGTAGAAATCACTATCAAGGCTGAAGAGACTATTGCAAAGAAAGCATGGGTGGATACGGAACCACCAGTTGACCAAGCCGCATTAATAGCAGATTTGATGAAGAAAGTGAAAGCATTGGAAGATGCTTAAATAACAAACAAACAAGGAGCAGGAGGAAAAATGAAGGGATATAAAGAATTAAAGGCCAAATCGAAATTAACTCTGAGAAAAAAGAAAGTCATTGACCAGGCGGAAGTAAGAGAAATCACAGATGAACAGCAGAAAATTATTAGGAATCATCAGCCAGAAAGATCACACGAAGAGCTTCAGCTTGTTTCAAAGAGATTTGACCCAGCTACGGGGGAAACATTAGAGGATCAGGTGCAAACGGTCAATATTGAATCTATTAAAAGCCAGTTGAAGGCTAAACAGGAAGAAAAGGCCCGTGTAGATTCAGAAGTGGCAGATTTAGAATCGTTTTTAACAGATATTAACAAAATCAATCAATCCGCAGGAGGAAAATGATGGATAACAAAACAGAACAACAGCCAAGGGAATACACAATGACCTTTGAAGACGGCAAAACGGTCAAAAAAACAGTAGAAGAGCTTACAGGTGAGCAGATATATGCCTGTGAGAAACTTAACGAATTTAATAATCAAATAGGCCGTTTAAACGCCACGCTTCAAGACAATATCGTATTGCGTGATTATTATCAGGTCATTGCGCTACCTGGATTCAAAGAAGAAGAGCCAGAAGAAGAAAAGGACGAAGAAAAAGAGGCGTAATATCCTATTCCGTAAGTCACACAAAGGCAAAGACGTTAAAATCTACCTAAAACCGTATGATTTTGATGATGATATAACAAACTCAACCGCAAAAGACTATGTAGTTTGGGCAGATGGCGCCGTTATTCTCAAGACCGATGATCTAAAGAAGGCAGAGGATGAATACACCAAGCAATGCGAAAAGTATTATGACGATGTTCATGGTAGGTTCGCTGTGGGGCGCCATGCGTTAGTGGATGGAGTTGTTAAAACAATAGGTGAAGAGATATGATCTTTATTGCCGTTGTTCCTGGCTCCTGTCTTTCTATCATTAGTGAAAAAACGCATTCGTTTCATTATTTGAAAAACGATTTCAAAATAGAGATGTTTAAACGCTATAAATACATGAAAGCGGAGGTCGTTATTATTGAAAGGGGTGATCATTTCACCATAGGTAGATGGGTAGGTATATTTGACGCAATGAGGTGGGAGACATCTATTATACAGTCGGATGTTTGGATGAAGTATTTCGGTTTATTTCCAGATGATCCTGAATTAATGTTGGATCATTGGATTAATGTGGCTCGATTCAGGTATCCGCTTATGCCTATTAAGCCAGATAATTATGAAGCTATTCTTGCGGCTTGTTATCTGCATGATAAAGAAAAAAACGAATCTATAGGTGCTTTTGCATGAGCGTTTTTGATGACTTCATTGAACCCTTGATAGAGCGAGAAGGTGGCGAAAAGATTGTAGTTGATACTGGAGGCACCACTAAATACGGGATCAGCGAGAAGGGGACAGGGCTATCAGCAGACGAAATAAAGTCCCTGACAAAACGAAAAGCCATTGAAATATATCGTAATAATTATTTTAAACCATCAAAATGTGATAGATTGCCTGATCATTTACAGGAGAGTTTTTTTGATTGCGTAGTAAATCAGGGTCGCACCAGAGCCACAAAGATTATGCAGAAGGCGGCGAATCACAAGAATGGAAAAGGGGCAATTATTGGCGTTGATGGTAGAATAGGCCCAAAAACAATTAAGGCGGTGCATAATCTGGAAGTCGAAAGATTCAGGGCATTTAGATTGTTACATTATGCTCAAATCGTGATCAAAAGACCTGATAAATATGAGAAATATTATTATGGATGGTATAGAAGGGCAAACTCGGTTTGAAAAACGAAAATTTTAAAGAGCAAGTAATAAGTGCTTTGGCAACGCACACCACAAAACTGGATACTATACAATCGAGGCTTGAATCTATTGATCGTACATTGTCTCAAAGTATGGACAGGGTGAACGCATTAGAGACGGGATTTGCATACGTTAAGGGCATGGGGATGTTTGTGGGTAGCGCCCTGACAATATTTATTGCTCTTGTGGCATATTTAAAATAAGGAGTACAGAATGGAATGGTTATCAGAGAATTGGCAGGATATAATGGGGATTGCGACGAGCGTGGTAGGGGCATTTGCTATTATCTCAACAATGACTCCGAATCCAAGCGATGATAAGGCTGTAAATCAATTATATAAATTAATTAACTTCCTTGGTGCGAATTTTGGTAAATCAAGAAATGAAGGAGATGAATAATGGGCGCACTCTCTAAGGCGGCGAAACGAGCGGCGGCGAGCTATGTAAGGCGTAAGATTAAAAAAGTGGGCTTAAAAGGCGTTGTTATTTGGATTATGGACACTTATGCGAAGGCTACGCCATCAAAAAAAGATGATGCAATGGTCGCAGAATTAAAGAAAATGCTCAATAAATTAAAATAATGCCCAATAAAAAAACAACCAAAGGGAAAACCCGCAGAAAATATAAATCTTCAGCGAAAAAGATGCGGGCTTATCGTAGTAAAAAGCGAGGTAAATAATGGCAGTCACATCAACGATTGAATACTGTACAGATCGAGATATTTATGATGTATATCCACAAATAAAAACTGCGGACGCTAAAACCCGAATTTATGGGTGGGTTACTCACAGCTCTAATCTATATCGGGCAGACAACTGTGGCCTGATCACGCAACTTTTTGCAAATGGTCAAGACTTAGGCAGTGCAGAAGCAAATAGCGGGGTAGTAAATTCCAATGATGAGTGGTTTTATGAGTCTACGCTGGATGCTGTCTACTATTACAACAGTGCTACAAGTCCAAGCGATATGATAATGGAATCGGGTGAGGATGCGGCAACATTTACACAACGATACAGACGTAATGCCAGTAGATATGTGGAATCAAAGCTGGATTCACGCATGGCATCAGAGATTAGCTTAGACAGGGAGGGCGCCTATCCCTATATAATTAAACGTACAGCGTCCTTGGTTGCCGTAGGCATGATGTTAAAGGCTGATGATCCAATGAATGAAGTAGCTGGCGCCTTCATGGAAGAAGCGGATGAATATTTAGTTGGCCTGAAGTCAGGCGACATTCAAATCCCAACGTCAGTTACTGGCGATGCCCCATACGGGGTTATTAGAGATGTCACCTATACGGCTGGGAAAGTCAGACCTATCCAGACCAGAGGGTCATATTTAGGCACTTATGATCTAATTAAGGTTAAAATTATTGATGCAGGGGCCATAGGCACATCGACTTATTCGGTCTGGGAAAAGTCATCAACAGATTTAAAAGCCACCCAGGTGGTAACGGCTGAAACAATTAATGGCGATTATCAGCAATGTGCTGGTGGGCTTGAAATAAGATTTGCAGGAGCGACAGATTCAACAGTAGCCACAGCAAATGATGAATGGGAAATTGAAGTATATGGAACTGGTGAAGATGTCCGCACAAGCAATATCGGGAATATCAATATGACTCGTGGAGCATGGCACGTTGGTAGAAGGGACGTAAAGGGTGGATATATAAGGGTAGGCCATAGGAAAATGAGATTTTAATGGCGCTTGTTCTTGATACTACTTATAATAATGTCTTTTATGATAATGTTCTTCAAAAGCTACGATCAATTATCACAACAGACCGAGCCTGCACTGTCTATGTATCCCCCGTTTATAAAGACATGGGATCATATTCTGTCAGGATGTGGGGATCAAGCGCAGAGACAGATGTTATGCACTCAAGTGAATGGCGAAAGCTATACAATGTTGAGTTGGCTATTTATACAATGGGCGAAGATGGGAATGAAAGATTTTATGAACAATTATATTCAGACGCTGAAAGATTATATCAACTGCTGTACAATAATAAAGAAAGCGGAACCGCAACATTTTCATGGTATGATGGCGTTGTGGGTGACATGGTTTTTGATGAATTTGAAGGCGACGAGGAGGGGGTAGATGGACTTCATGTTGCTAAATTTTCATTTTCATGTAGAATTTCAAGGGCAGATTAACTTAAATTAGGAGTATCGTTATGGCTAAACAAGTAACTGGAAAAAAGAAATACAAGGCAGTGAGCGCCAATGGGTTCAAAGAATCTTTTAATGAAACGTCCCCACATTATCAAAAATTATCAAAGGGCGATGAGGTAAATCTTGATCCAAATGATAAACACACAATAAACTGGCTTGCAAACAATTTTATAAAAGAGGTGAAATAAATGGCAAGAGCATATTCAGGAAGAGAATTTAGCGCAATAGTTGGGATAGCTGATAACGATGCGGGATCATCTGTCGGGGCTGTAGGTGCGGCTACCCAGGATGCGAATGCTGTATCAGCAAGTAAGTTTTTAATGAGAGCAGACGCTGTTAATATGTTCGATTATTCTGCTGGTTATAATCGTGCAGAAGTGTCCCGTGCTGGCAGTCGTACTTTGAGGGCTGAAGATATTATAAACCATTATGGCAGTGGGGTGTTCACTTGGGATTTTGATTGGCTTGTTGATAACGAGAAAGGCATACAAAATCTTGTTGAGTTAATGTATCCGTCTCATGGGGGAACAATTACAACTTCCGTGACATACCCAGCGGTGCCAACTGTAAATGATTTATCTCATGGCGAAACAGCAGAGACAGTAAGTAAATTGGCATTTATATTATTAACAAATCCTTTAGCGTCAAGAGATCATTATATGCACAGCGCTAATTTACAGGAGCTTACATTATCGATGTCGGCGGGGACAGATGGAGGGAGACTTCGAGCATCTGGGCAATTTATGTCTGGATACAAGCCACTTATTGAAACAAACGCTATATCGGCTGATACGTCAGCATCTGATTACGCTAAAGGATTATTTGATTGTACAACAAGTACATTCGGAGGTGATGCCGCTGTTGTAAGCGATTTTTCCTTAACAATCAGCAATCCAGCAAACCGTGTTGGTTATCAGGGAGCATCTGGCGAAACAGATGGTTATGTTCGAGGCGGTGCGTTTTCTATTACGGGTTCAATAACGATGAAGTCTGATAGTTTACAGCAAATTAATGATGATACTTTCTGGAAATTAAACGCTACTGCGGCCCTCGTATTGGGTCAAGGCACAAACATTGATTTTAATCTCCCAGCCGTTAATGTTTCAAACATATCGTATAATATGGCTGATGAGGGAGTGTTTCAAACAGTGGATTTCACAGCAACGTCTGGAGCTGATGCAGGAGGTAATCTCGCAGTGTTGAAATTTACATAAAATAGATAAGGAGGGCGTATGACTGACAAAAAACTCAAGTCGGGTCGTAAAGTAAAAATAAAATCTATGTCTGTTGATCAGATGGACGAATGTACGGATATTCCTGAAATAGTTTTTAAAAATGGTTCAATAACATCTATTAAAAATTCATCTAAAGCCAGGACTCAGTGGATCAGGTACGGATTAGGAGGTGGAGACTTCAAGAATTACTCAGAAGTGAACGGAATGCCCATCGATGATGTTATTAAGCAAATGGATTTGGACGAAAAAGATGAGCTAATGGCTTTAATACAGGAGGCGCAGACGCTGGGGGAGTAGATGGCCTACTCTTAGGAATAAACGCCGTATGTGGCCTTTTAGGCACTCCAGACGTCAGGCCAGAGTTCGATGCGTTCCCATACACAGCCCTATCTGTTCTTCAGGGCGAAAACAACGTAACATTTAAAGATAAAAATGAAATAATTGATTATTTATTTCTGGTGTACCAGGAATCATTAGACTATAACAAAGGTAATCGTGGTGGTGCAATTCTTGACACATACACACAATTACCTTTTTTTTCAAATATAAATATATTACTTGATGTTAAATTACAGAATGACATTAGGCGCTATATGTACGCAAAAGACACAGGCACCCCACCTTATTCTGGGGGATATGGCGACACTCCAAAAATCTGGATGGACAAATATTTCATTATTAAGTCGATTATTAATGAGCATGAGTCAAGGAGCATAAAAAAACGTGGCAAGTAATACACAAACAATAAAATTTAATGCCAAGGGCGTTGCTAAACTCAAGAAGCAATACAAAGATTTAGAACGAAGGACTCGAAAATTTGAAAAATCCACTCGTGGTGGATCAGGCGCTCTTGGGGGAATGGTCGCCAAATTAGGATTGACTACTGCGGCTTTATATGGTGCAACCAAGGCTATTTCAGGAATAATAAAGGTTGGTGCAGGCTTCGAGAAGACCATGAGTAATCTAAGGGCAATTTCTGGAGCCACAGGGGAACAGATGAAAGCCCTTGAAAAGAATGCCAGAGATTTGGGAGCAACTACGGTATTTACAGCAACGCAGGTCGGCGAATTGAGCGTTGAATTTGCGAAGCTGGGATTTTCGAGTAAGCAAATCAAAGCAGTAACGAAGGATACGCTGGCTCTGGCGGCGGCATCTGGATCAGATTTAGCAACTGCGGCATCGGTTGCAGGGCAAACACTTCGAGCTTTTGGAATGAATGCTGAAGAAATGTCCAAAGTAACAGACACAATGGCGGCGGCATTCAGTGGATCGGCTCTTGATATGGATAAATTCACAAATTCCATGCAGTATGTGGCCCCCGTAGCTAAGGCTGTTGGATTTAGTGTTGAAGGAACTACGGCACTTCTGGGTGGGCTTGCAAACGCAGGAATTAGCGGATCAATGGCAGGAACTGCTTTACGGACTGTATTCTTAAAATTAGCAGATTCAAATTCTGCTTTATCTAAAAAATTAGGAGGGTCAGTCAAGAGTGCAGATGATTTAATACCCGCTTTAAATGATTTAAAAAATGAAGGTGTAGATTTAACTGAAATGTTGGGCTTGGTGGATAAGAGGGCTGTGTCTGCTTTTAAAGTGTTGTTGGATGGTACTGATGATGTGGCAGAATTAAAAGTTGCGTTAGATAATTCCGCAGGAGCCGCACAAAGGATGGCCGATATACAGCTTGATAATCTGGCTGGTAAAACAACGCTATTGGGTAGCGCCATGGAAGGGCTTGGGATTTCGTTATTTGATCATCTTGCTCCATCATTAAATAGCGCCGTTACGGGGATGACCAATCTTGTTAATTCCATGAATAGTTATATGGCAATCCCAACATCTGAAAAATTAATAACAGAGCAAACAGAATATAATGCGTTAATCGGGATGTTAAAAGATGCTACAACATCTCAGGACGGAAGAAACACAGCCGTCGCCACGCTTCAAAAGAATTATCCTAATTATATCAAGAATATAGATTTGGAGAGTGCATCTACTGATCAGCTCAATAAATTACTAAAAGAGTCAAACGCCACGTTTGAGGAAAAAATAAAGCTACAAGCAAGCGAAGAAATGTTAGCCAAGGCAAGCAGAGCCGCTACAGCCGCAAGGATAGAAGCAACCGAAGCAGAGATTAAATATAATAACTTACTGGCGGAGGGGAAAAAAACAGTAGTTGATTATGGTGATGGCATTATTGAAGTGCAGTCTCATGCAGAGTTGTTTGCAGACGCAAAAAACAGGCTGGTGAGAATAGCAGAGCAAGAAGCTGATAAATATGCGGAATTACGAAAATCGCTTGGTGACTTAGGTGTCTCGTATGATGAGTCGGGGACAGATGTTGAGGAGTACGGGAAAAAGGCGACTGACGCATTCACAAAAGTAACTGAAAAAATTACGGAAACGGCTGATGCTGTCGTCGTTCTTACTGATGCGCAGAGAGCAAATTTAGAATCAGATTGGCATAGGCAGTACACAGAAGCAGTAGAAGGCACCTACGGCTTGGAATCAGATGCGATTGATGCAACTATGAAAAGATATGCACAGGTAGAAACGGATAAAACAAAGCTCACTGAAGTTGAGTCGTCATTGCGTCACAAGCTACACATGAAAACTGCCAAAATGGTTGCAAGTTCTTTTGCGAATAGTATGCAGACGATGGCAGACGCTGGGATGGTTGGACAGACAACTGCGAAACGATTTGCACAGGTTCAGGCCCTGGTAGATGCTTACGCATCAGCAAACGCATCATATAAGGCCATGGCTGGGATTCCTGTTGTCGGGCCTGGTTTAGGTATAGCGGCGGCGGCGGCGGCATTAGGCGCTGGACTTGCTAATGTTGCAATGATTGAAAAAGCCGAAACAGGTTTTGATGGGGTTGTGAATAGGCCGACTATGTTTATGACAGGGGAAGGGAATAAGAGCGAACACGTTTCTGTCACGCCGTTAGAAGGCCCTAATATCAACGGGCCACAGGTAGGCGGCGGAATAACGGTTAATATTTCTGGCGGGGTAGTAGATGATAGCTATGTAAGGAATGAATTGATTCCAGCCCTAAACAAAGCCACTTCTATGGGTTCAGGTCTTGCTTAGTTTTGATTCATCATTATCTAATGCTTTAAAACTTGGTAACACAACAGCATTTTGGGCATTAAAATTATATTATAACGCAGAAGGATCAAGTGATTTTATAGGAGTATCTGATTCCCACCGCATAGATGGCTCGGATACTTATCATGCTCTTGTAAGTTCTTGGGGAAATTATTCGCAGTCTTTAGACTTTTTTAATTTCACAACCACCACAGGAAATATGTCTGTTAGGTTAATTAATGCAGGGGGGTCGTTTCAAGGTGGAAGGTTTTCAGATCAATTAGCAACTAATAATTTCGCAAATCGAAAATGGGAATTATTTTTAAACACAAATGCGGCTGGTACTTATGATACAGCGGCAAGGATGATTGGAACGGGTATAATCTCTGGTGATATTAACTACAGTGTCACATCGGTAAGTTTTACATTGCTCGATATGTCAAGCAGATATTGGGAACACTCCATACCGAGAGCAACGGTAAACAGTACAGACCATCCAAACGCTCCTGATAAAAATTATGCAATGCCAATTCCTATTGCTTATGGCGATTTCCACGAAAAAACTGGTATCGGTACAATACCTACAACTAATTTTTATCGGTTCCCTAACTTTTATAAAGGGGCATTTCCTGCGATTGTAACAGATGAATGGAATGCTACCAACGCCAGAATAGAAGCGGCTTGTGATATATTATCGTCGAATTATCTTGATAGTAATAATGTCTATGGTCATTTCAAAAATTCATATGCTGAATGTGATACGGGGACTGCTGATGCTAATTCTTCTACAATAACAGCAACGGGAAATGATTGGCGGTTATATGTTCCGCTACAAAGTCATGCTACTTATGCCGCTGGTGGTGGAAGCGAGTGGTCAGATTATGCCGACACTATAAATGGTGTATTTAATGGCGATTATGTTTCTTTCTCCGCAGGCGCTGGGCTTGTTACGGTAATTGGTTGGAGGATTCCCAAAGTAGAAAAATTAGGTACACTAACGTCTGTTCATTTACTTATGTCATTTGCGAGTGGGTCTGGTAATCCAAATGTCGGATTTACTGTCAAAGCAGTTGGTACATCAGGCGGTGCTATTGTGCAAACAATAGTTGCGTCTTCTGGTGCTATGAGTGGAGCAAACGGTGAGCAAATAGAAACTATTACTGGTTTGTATGGCGGAACAAGTGCGGCAGAATGGGATTTAGAGGATGAAATATTTCTTGTTTTAGACGACTCACTCGGGGGTGGGTCGCAAAGTATTCGTATCTATGAAGTGGGAATAATGATTGAATTTAAACCTGAGAACGGGTTTGAAAGGTCAATCCCACAGACGCAAGAATTTATAGAAACGAGAACCGTTGATGTTGCTTACTCTAAGTCTGAAGGAGCTGGTACTATAATCAGTTCTAAGCGAAAGGTCACATCATCTATAGATATGATGGTTCCTTCAATAACGTCTTATCTATACCACAGTGGACAGGGGCGTGAATATGGTAAATGGATTGATAACAATACAGATGCAAGCACGGCACGAACTAATGGCCTTAATGTAGGGGCATTAATAGAATCACCAATCTATATTATTGAAGATATTTTGCGGACTGAATGTGGCACAATAACCAAGGGGACAGCAGACACCAACACGAGTAGTAAATTGGTTGATTCTGGAACAACATTTCCCACTGACGTAGTTGGGCAATGCGCTTACAATCTCACGGACGGAACAAGCCAGTTTATTACTGCCAGGGATGACGCTAACACGTTGTCTCTTGGCTCTGATGCTTTTCCTGACGGAAACGAAGATTATTATATTTGTGGATTAACAGATGACGAAATAGATACTACATCATTCGATACGGCAGGAAATACAGCATCATCTGCTGGTAAGGTGTATAATGCTTTAGGCGGTTTGGCAAGCACTTCTGAGTGGGCATTTGCACAAGACAAATTTACAAGTGCGAAAGATTTAATTATGCGAATATCTCGTCAATGTGGAGCGTATGTATTCATAAGTGGAGGTGGTAAATTTAAGATCAGAACATTACAACAATCTGGGTATTCTGAAGATAAAATAGTGGACTTTAATGATATTATATTAAAAGACATACGACTAACGGCGTTAAATAGCGTCAGGAATGATTTCACTATAAACTACAACAAAGATTATGCAGAGGGGCAATATCAAAAGACCGCAACTGATTCTGATGCCACAAGCCAAGGAACTGGTGCAACGGGATATAATCAGAAACTTGAACTTGAAATAGATGCTGACGTAATTAGTTCAACAACTGCTGGACAAATTGCATCAATGTATAAAGCATTTTTTAAGGACAGACATCCCACAATAAGTTTTAAATGTGTTCGTCCATTTTACAATGATCTTGAAGTTTCGGATATAATAAAATTCTCAAATTGGGATGCGAGCATTGAAATCTTTGGGGCGGCTATGGGAACAGACTACTATATGGTTACAAATATTTCTAAATCAGTGAACGGATGTTCATGTAAAGCAATAAAGGTTAGTTAATGGCAAATCAAGATATAGGCACTCCAAGATTTTATCCAGATTTAATCAATTACCATAGAGCAAGAGGTGCTGTTATCGGTACAGTTTCAGCAATTTCAAATACCATTGCTGTGCAAAGCGGGAGTGCGGATGAGTTATTTGATTTGCGACCTCTTAATCAAGTCACGTTTGATACTTCAGCAGATGATGAAGATCATGTATTGATTAATGTGGCATTTACAACTGCATCATATAAACAAAACTATATAGCAATTTTAAATCACAATCTCGCTACAGCAGATGGCAAGATTAGAATTTATGCAGGGAATGTTATCGGCGACATTACAACATTAGATGGGGGGGAGTGTGAGACAGCCGATATAAACTGGGGTACTGTGACAAATACTGAAATTGTAAACGCAGATACAATAACCAATGCCTCAGACAGTAAATCATTGGTCATTGAACCAGGAACCGACGGCACAACTATTATTACATTTAGTGAGCAAGACTTGCGTTATTGGGCGATTCAATTTGAGGGTGCAGACGGCGGAAGTGGTGCTGATACTGATGAAACGTGGGGATCAACAGACTTAGCCGTGGGTGGCATAATGATTGGCGAGTATTTTGATATGCCCCACGCTCCAGATATGGCCGTTAAGAAATCAATTATATACGACAATGTAAGCGTTCAAGAATCATTAGGTGGTCAAAGATATTCTAATGCTACCAGTTTTGGACGTACTGCATCCGCCACATCTAAAAGCCCATTCGCTTTAGGTACTTACGGACAAGCTATGTATGGAGGCAGACAGGCATATGATATGAATTTTAGCTATCTTAATAATACCGACCTTATCCCAGTAGAAACGCCAGTATATCAATTTGCGGATGACACTGTTGTTTCGGATGTGTGGAATGTGGTAGATGGCCCAGCCAGACCATTTATTTTTTCGATTGATAATACGTCCGTAGGCAATAACGCTGAGTCAGAGCATATGTTTGCAAGATTCGCTCAGAATAGCCTCGATATGACCCAAGTGATGCACAAGATATGGTCGGTGAATATGAGAATTGAAGAAGAATTTTAAGGCCCAGAATATGACCTGACGCTAACTTCCCTCCTGCACTCGGGTCGGACAATGGGCCTTAAATTTGAGAGCGTTTAAACGGCTTACTTGTTTATTCAAAGCCTAATACTTCCAGAGATGTGTCGCAGACCCATCCGAGGCATTTTTTACAATTAACCTTTTCAATATCTGTTTTTTGTATTGGCATTGGAGATGAATATTTAGTTATACCCATCCCATTGGGCAGATAATCTTTTACATATCCGCTATTATAACGCTTTAATAGTCCTTCTGTATAATCCTCACATTGATGCCTTATATATTTTGCTCCATAATGTACAACTTGTTTTTTCATTATTTACTCCTTATCATTACACCTTTCTGCTAAGTATTACAGCCTGTTCATGGCAATACTCCTGGGTGCTTTTAGCGAACCGAAGAAACTCGGTCTTGATATTACAGCACTTCTTGCAACTGCCATTTGATTCCTGTTTGACCTGTGGCGCTCCAGTGTGTTGGGCCATTAGGGTTTTCATGCCGTCCGCTTCCACCTTTACAAGCATACTTTTCACCAGCCCTTCCACTGCTCTGTTAATGCCGTCAAAAGACTCAGGGCTTAACCTAAACCCCTCGTCTTTTATCAGCGTCTTGATTTTGGATTTCTGTACATAGTCCATTTGCGCTCCTCTTTGTTTTGGGCGACAACGGACTTACGAACATTGCCGCCCGATTAATGGTTATTGATTTTCGACTACGGTAAATTTGCCATGGCTTTTTGATTCTTTTTTTGCACCATCAATACATCGACGACACATAAAGATTTCAAAAACGCCACTTTCATTTGTAATATTTACCTTGACGCAATGAGAAACATGAACCAATCTCATGTAGTCATTGCCTTTTTTCTGGCAATTATTACAAAAGGCAAAGTCACCCGCATAGTCCTTTGTGATTTCCATCACTATAGACATGGCGACTCCCTATTGTTTATTTTCTTAATCATAACTACCCACTAATATAACACCTATAACAATTAGGTGCAAGTAAATAATTAATTTAAATATAACTTGACAATGATATATAACAATTAATAAAATCCGATATGCAAATATATGAATTAATCGCAAACTTGTTTATTCTTGCAGTCAGTTTATGCCTGCTTACCGTCACGGCTTTTTTTGCTTTCGTAACGGGGGATGTAGTATTAGATAGATACGAGATTGACGAGCGTGTGCGCTACGTTATTATAGCGTTTGTTTTAATTCTTGCGATAATCATACTCACATAATAAGGAAACAAAATGAAAAAACCCGTAAAAGATCACCGATTTCAAATCATAGGACTTGACTTGAGCTTGCGAAGTAAGTTCCTGGCTCAGTGTAAAATAAACAACAAGTCTGGATCAGATGTCCTGAAAGAATATATGAAGGACTATATCAGCCCGAAAGCTAAATAATGACTCGTATCGCCAACCCCGAACTGTTTAAGGGTCGTATACTAACCCACCTAAAGTTGGACACGGATGTGAATCATCCAA
>VTLG01009522.1_pt1 | contig 29135 bp, 30 predicted proteins | sample 4694571 | NCBI WGS metagenome assembly VTLG01 (sample SAMN12604809, study PRJNA352737) | marine metagenome | biome: ENVO:00000447; feature: ENVO:00000209|ENVO:00000569|ENVO:01000036; material: ENVO:00002151; isolation source: viral sequences binned using virsorter ...
TTGGTAACAGTCTGGTTTGCAGCCCAAGCAGCAGATGTAACATCAACTGCTTCGTCAAACGTGACAGTAATATCGAATGTTCCTGTATCTGCAACTTCAGCTTCAGTCCATCCTATTGAAATTGGTGTAGCAGAACCGAAAACTTCTGCTAGATTACGAATACAAACCAAAACTTCTGGTTGAGCGTCTGCATTGTCATTGCCAGAGTTTGCATGTCCGGCCGATAAGGCCCAACCAGCTGACGTAGCAATGGCATCTTGTCTTGAACCAGATGATCCTTGAGCGTTAGAATCAATAGGCAGGAACTTTGGACGGCTTTCCGCCGATGTGCTTTTTCCCCATAAGGCCATTATTTTTCTCCTTTATTCTTAAAGAATATGTTTTCTTATATTTATCTTATTTGAACCCTAGACGCTTTAAATCATTCAAAGTTTTACTAGTATCCGTATGATGCACCCCAATTCCACCAGCAGCTTGCCACTCCCGTATGTTTTTATCGTAATCATCTATTAAGATATTCGGTTTATCATTCGTTGTTGCAAATTTTCTTTTATCAGCTCTTTTCACCAAATTAATATTTGACGATTTAAATGTTGTATTTTTATTCAACCACTTCATCTTACCATTTTTTGAAGATGGGTCACGCCCCGCATAAGCAGATAAAACATGTGGATTATAACGAATAATAAACTGATAAAGTTTCTTTCCACCTGGCTTCCAACCAAGATTGGCCCAGAAACCTTTAGTCTGATTTATCTTATTCCACCTCTCATCCTTGTCAGCCTTTACAAAATCACCACCAACAGCTGCGTTTGCACCCTGCATAAAATCTACTAGAACTTCATCTAAGTCACAGTAAATTTCCGGCAAATCCTCATTGGATACCTTTGTTAGTTCTAATAATTCTTTCATCAAGCATCAGTCTTTAATTTTAGGTTTAAGATCAATTACAGCAGGTTTCTTGCCTGTTTCGGTTTTACCGTTTTTCACTACTTCCTTTTCATCATCTTCTTTTTTGAAAGGATTTTTACCTTCTTCCATTCCCCAAACTTGTGCAAGAGCGGCTTTCATAGATTGAATCTTGAACTCTCTAACCTGAGACATAGCACCTTCTGCTTTTTCATTATCGCCTTCCCAATTCTTATCAACATAATCATAGAATTCTTTCTTTTCTTCATCAGATTTAAAATCCGCAGGAGAATCAACTTTAAACTTCTTTAGAGCCTTCTCGAAGAATTTTTTATACGCTTCCTTATCACCAGACTGAGCTTCTGTCATTTGATTAGGAGCAGGTTCTTTGGACCGCTTCATTTTCTGTGCAGAATTCTTAACATCTATATCCAATTCTTCACGCTCTTTGGGATTTACTGGCGCTTCATCAAGGTCAACTTCATCTTTAATAATTGATGGAGCAAATGCTGAGTAACTAACTTTATCTCCTACCTTATAAGATGTTTCTACTCCTTTGTCAAAAATTCTTGCCATGTGTGCTGCGATTGGTTTGCCTTTCTTATCTAATTTTATTTTACTCTTATTCTTTTTATTCCAATCATCACGGAATTTCTTTGCCTTTTCTAATGCCTTCGGGCCACCATCAAATGTAGCAATAACTTTTTGGTTATTATCGCCGGGGCCTTGCATTACTACATACTTTGTAGTACCCTTTGCTTCATCAAGGTCAACATCCTGTCCTGGCGTAATCTTTTGAGTATATTCGGCGTACCGATCAGTGCCTAACTCAAAAACCTTTTCGCCAGAACCGTGTTCTGTTTCTGGTTGTTCTTTCTTAATAGAAACCTTTTTCTCTTCTCGCCGTGACCGAGCAGATTCTAATTGCTTACGATGTTCTCTATACTCTTTAGTACGGCCATCCATACGAGCATCGCTCTCTTCGATTGCATTTTGCCACACTCCTAGAATGGATGACTCAAGCGTACCTTTCTTGGTATCCAAATATTTCTTACCCATTTTTATTCTCCTTGAGTTTCCTAGTAATCCTATCTAGGATTGTTTCTTCATTATATCCAGCTTTCATCATACCTTTCATAAAGTCTTTCTTTTCGATTGCACCATGATCCTTTAATGCTTTCAACATATCTTTATATGATTTCATGGCTTGATTTTGAAATTTTTCTTTGTCAGCCGGTTTACGCATATCTTCGTATTTCTTGATAAAAGCATTTGCTATTTCTGGTTTAACTTTAACTTTCTTTTTATCAAGAAATTCTACTTCAAATTTTCCACCCAAATTTGATGCCTTTCTCATTTGCATCAATATATTTTTAGACGCAGCTTTTACATCAGCGTCTGTTGCTGTCATGTCATCATCATCTTTGTCTTTAAATTCGCCAGCACTTCTCATTGCTCGCATTGCATCTCTACGAGCAGATGCTTCGTTATACGAACTAGACATGTATCCAGCAAACAACTTGACAATATCACCACCAGCAACATAATCTGGAAGCATCTTTTCCAAGTCATCAGCAGTAACACTCTTCATCTTCGCAACTTTAGGAGCAAATGCTTTCATAGTTTTATCTTTCATCATTTTTGCAGCAATCTCTTTACCTGTTGCTTCATCAAGTTCAACTTCTTCACCCATCATGTCTAAAATTTTATCCCTTGGGTCTGTATCCATATATTTTTTAGCATATTTCACTGCACCAGACTTATCGCCCTTTCTCAACATTGATGCAACTTTCATAAAATCGTCTTTGTCTAGATCACCATGTGTCTTTACCCATTTTTTTATGTATGCCTCAATGTCATTTGCTATTGCTTTCATCTTACCTTCATCAAGTTCAACTTCTTCTTTGATACTATTCTTCTTTCTCCACCCTAAAACAGTTTGAGCATCATTAACTTGGTCTGCCCAATTACCTCGTCCTGTCGTTGCTTTTCTTGCTGTTGGATTTAGCTTCATTGCTTCACCAGCATCTTTTATAATATACTCTAAAGAGGATTTAGGCAAATCCCAAAATCTTTCGTTTTCTATATGAGAGCCACCTCTTGGTCTACCATCACCCATTTTCCATTTTGTTTTTTCATCAAGTTCAACCTCTTCATCTTCATCATCCGCCTTTTCGTATCCTTTACTTGCAACCTTCTTTGCTGCGACAGCACGCAATGCTCCAACTACGACAGGTGCAATTTCATCAAGGTCAGCTTCTTCTTTGAATCCAGTCTTGTCAAGTTTTTGCTTAACTTTAGCAGTCTCTTTTTTCGTTGCACCCACATCTTTAGCAGCATACTTTAGTGCGCTGCTTTGAGATCGGCCATGTTTCATCAACTGTATAACCTGACGGTACATTCCTTGAATGTCAGCATCATCCATAGGTGGCATCCTCTTCGCTTCATCAAGTTCATCTTCTTCTTTCTTAAGCTTTCCACCATAAGGGCCGCCAGCCTTCTTGCGAAGTGCAGCAAGATCGTCACTCCCAATATCACCATCTTTATCAACATCAAGTTGTTTTTGTTTTTTAGTCAACTCATCAATGTCAACTGACTTAACACCGAACTCTTCTCTGAACTTATTAATCTCAGCACCTTTCATACCATGCTTAGTAATAAGTTGTGTTACTGCGCTCTTACTGACAAAAGGAATATCTGCCTTAAACAGCTGTATGAGTGTTTCTTTGTCTTTAGCAAACTTATCCATCATTGCGCTAAGTTTGTTAGCATTAGACACACTAATTTTTTTATCACGCATAGGTTCATATGCCTTTTTCAACTTATCAATTTGAGCGGAACTCATTGCTTCCGTTTGGATTCCACGAACTTCAGCAAGTGCTTCCATCATTGATCTTCTGTATACAGTCATGTCGTTATCCTTTTTCTTATATTTATAAACTACCATGCTTTGCAAGACCAATATCTAGCCTTCCATTTGGGGCCAGGATTATCGCAATTATGTCTTGCCCGAAAAGATTTACGCCTAGCTGGGTCATCTACCTTAATTTCCATATCCTTGTCACCAAACCGAACAATAACAGGATCGCCTTTGGGTCCGGTAACATAAACAGCAGACTTCTTGGGCCCATCTGGTGTATAGAAAGGCTTATTTAATGTAACCTTCTTACCCTGATATTCTGCCTTTTCTTCTAATTCACCCCACTCATTAAATTCTTCTTTGTGTTGTTTCCAAAGATCGTTGTCAGATTTTCTTGCGCCACCACCTGTAATAAAGGAATTTACTCTTGCAAATGCCCATTGTGGTGCGGTAGTGCCCGGCCTATGTCCTGTCTTATATGCAGCAAGTCCACGGTCATAAACTTTTTTGAGAATGCCATATGCAATACCAGACTTTTCTGACTTGTTTATTAGTCCTTTAACCTTCTCATCCAGTTCAACTTCTTCTTCTATAGTAGAATCTATCATAGGTGCAGCGGCTTCTGCAATCATTACACCAACTTTATGGTCAGATGGATAGTGCCATCCTGCCTTAACTCTTCCCAATCCACACTCTTCAGCTGCAGCAATAAGGCCTTTCTTGTGTTCTGGATATTTCTTTGCATAAAATTCTGCAACAAGCCGAGACTGTAAACTGTGTCCACTTGGATAAGATGGTGTTTTCATGGTATCAGAAGGAAATTCCATTGGCTCTAAATCCATATCCAATTCTTTTGCTAATTGAAATGGACGAGGCCGTAAAAACTTGTTCTTGAAATGGCGTGAAAGTCCTTGGCCAGTTTGCACCAACTTTGACATTACATCAGTATCGTATTCCAAATCATTTTCTTTTAGATAATTGCGAATACTCCAAGTAACTGCCATATCGTGTTCTTTGATGCTATTCTCATCTTCTTTTGTTCTATTTTCAGATAGTTTTTTAATAGCCATCAGTTCTTCTAATGTTTCTTCACTACTATTCTCTGCCGGAGCTGGAACATCAATATCTTCCCAATCGCCAGATAAATGGTCAACTGGTTTTTCTTTTACTTTAGGATGCTGTAAATCGTCTACAGACTCGTTCCTTTGTTTTGACAGATATGCTGCAATCGCCATTTCTTTGCGCTTCTTTTCAGACTTACCCTTGAACTGTGGAGAATCAGATTTTTGAAAATCGTCAATGTAATCTCCCATATCTGCATCTTTAGGTAATGCTTCACCGTACATCTGCTTGAATTTCTTAGTGTGAACAGACGGTTCAGTTTCAGCATCAGCATCGCCAGGAGCAGGGCCAGACTTCTTCGCCTTGAAATGTGCATCACGTTTTTTCTTAGTAGATTTTGATAAATCTTTATAATACTTAGCAGGCTGCGTTCCTTCTTTATCCTTTATATCAGAGTCTTGTCTTTCGTAACCATATGCACCCTCTTGAATTTTATCAACCATATCCTTAAAAGATATTTGCTCAGGTACATATTCTGCTTTTAATTCCTTTGGTAATTTTCCTTTCATTACCAAAGTATTAATATACTTAATGAGAGCTCGCCCATCAACATCTCTATATCGTCTAGCAACATCAACTGCCCATTTTGATGGATGAGCTCTATGCTCTGGTTCTTGCAAACCGTCAACATAATCTTTAACAATTTTATCCCAAGCTTTAGGATGTGTTATTTGATGAATACGAGCCATGGCAGCATCAAGCCAAGGAATAGGTGATTCATCAAGTTCTTTATTTCTTAATCTTGGCTCTCTACGATTCTTGGATGGGTCTTCATTGCGTAGATTAGTGGGATCATTATTCATAGGGTCATTATCTTTATGCCCTACATCCATTCCTATCTTGGTCTTGTCACCCATAACCCTACGAGCTTTATTTCTTGAAGATCGTCTTGCAATCTGTTCCGGCCGTGAATGGTAGTTTTGGTATTCCTTTGCATAGTTGCGCTCATCAAGAACCAATTCTATATCTTCTTTAATCGCTGTCTTAACTTTACCTTTCTTAAAGACCTTTAAAATATCTGCTTTATCAGATGGTTTTGTTGGTAATTTATTCATCTCTTGTGGAGTCATACCATCAATTTTACTCTTAACTTTCTTTTGCGTATTTTTCAATGCAAGCATAATTGAAGCGCCGCTGCCAATCGCCGCGAGGAATGATGGTAGAGCCCATGCAGCAACATTAATTGCAATTGCCAACTTTGATGCTGTGCTAATGCCAACCGGCAACATCCACCAGATTGAAACTGCCAATGCAGCGTGTGGTGCAATAAGGTCAATCCCTACCTTTGCTGCAACACTCAAAGCACCAATTGCAAGTGCAGTCAAAGTAATAGGTTCTTCATTGAGCTCAATTTCATGCAGCCATGCTTTGTGAACCTTACCATCTTCTGTCATAAAAGACAGATAATTTGCACCCTTGCGAACAATCTCACCTGTTAATCCATTTGCTTCTATAATTGTACCTACATTCCAAATCTTACCTGTAAGGTATGCGTCACGCAAAGAATCATAGTCATCACCCATATCACGCTCTTCACGAATACCCATGTATTTGCGAACATCACGATACAGTTTTTTCTTATCAGCATCAGATAATGTTGCAGGGATTCCTGTACTGAAGGAATCATAATCACCTTCAGTTGCTGCAGCCCTCATCTTGGATGCAGACATACCCTCTACGCCTTCGGCATCAGGGTCGCGCTCTCCAGCAGATACAATCTCAACAGAATCAAATTTAAAAAGTTGATTTCCCTTTTTGTCTGGAGCATCATTGTATCTGTTTAGGAGTGTAGAAAATTCTTTAACACGATCAGAACCAGCAACCATAACCAGATTCTTAAACCCTTCTTTAAAGAGTTTTTCTGCAATCATGATAGCAGTTTTTGCGTCCTTATCTGCTATAATATTTTTTGCATACTTCTTAAACATCTTTCTCATATACGCAACTTTTAGCGCATGAGGAAGGGGATCTTTTTTAGGATTAGTTGTATAAGATGGATATATGCGATATGGATTTGAACCAGCTACCTGAGCAACTTTTTGAATAAGTTTCTCATGTCCAGTTGTGGGTGGATTAAACCGACCAAAGGCAAATACAATAGTATCTTTTGCTTCCACCAGATCCCGAAACTTACGCATCCTTCTGAGCCTCTTTTGCTTTCTGAACTCTAGAAACTTCATCGCCTTTCAGCTTCGCCATTTTCTTTTTGACTATTTTATCAATTGATTTACCATATTTTTGCATGATTTTTTGGTCAACCTTGACCTTTTGACCCATAGGCATATCATCATATGTGGGATAATGTTTGAGTTTTATAGCTTTCAGCGCTTGTTTTCTTGCCGTAATGGTGAGCTGAGCAGTACTACGCATCTTGAGCCTAGTTCTTGCTTTCTTTGCTTTAACGGCGGGAGATTTTGCGAGTTTTGCCATGCGCTTCGCCATCTTTTTACGAGTGGATACAGACATGACTTCTGTGTATAAATCTCTAAAATTTTTCATTTGTCCCATGCCTTTATTGCAGTGAAATTATTAAACGAGAATTCCATACGATCTACAAGTTTAACAGCACCACCGCTTACTCTATCAATAGCAACATATCCTTCTGGATTTGTTACTTTAAATCCATTCGGAGTCCTGATAAATGTATCCGTAAGACCCTTAATACTATTTAGTTTTTGGACTATTTGCATCTTAGCGTCAACTAAAAGATTTTGAAATGTAATAATTTCTATTAAATTTCTTGTATGCTTCTTCACTTCTCTTGCATATTCTTTTTGAATATTTCTGTACTTGTCTTTACCCGTTTCACTTTTTGCTTTGTCTATCTGTTTCTGAATAGAATCCCAAACCCACTTCTCATAACCTTTTGCATGAGCCATAGGATTTTTGATTATTTCTCCAGCCCTCACCTTACTATTATTATATGTTTTCAACGATGCACCAACAAGGCCACCTGTCATACTTTCTTGTATTTTTAAAAATGATTTCAATTGTCCCGAATTAATTCTTTGAAAAGTTTTCCCAACTTGTGATAGTACAGCAGTAACTTTTTTTGTTTCTTCTGATGTAAATGTTGCTCTACCTGATGCATCCTTATATGTTGCATCATCCATCCATACAGAACTTGACTTAGTAAGTTTAGAAATATCTGCACCAAATGATGCTTTCATGTCCTGTAGTTCATCACCTGTATATGTGGTGTGGAATACAATTCCAATCTTGGCTTTGTTGATTTTCTTTCCCAAGTCTGACTTTTTTGAAACGGCATAGACAATTGTATTTGGTTGAAAGGTGTAGTAATCAACACCGTCAATATTATCATCTTCGATATCATCCGTAAACATAAGGTCGCCTTGGAGAACATTTTTAATACCTAACTTCGATAATTCTGCGAGAGCAACCTTAAATTTACCAACGAGAGCACCCGATAGATCAGCATCTATCTCTGCATCAGTCTTGTAGAGTTTTGGTGATACGTTAAAAACACTTTTCTTTGCAACAAAGAACTTACCATCAGAGGGGTCAATGCCACAGAATATAGCAGGCGCACCATCCCATTTCACTGTCATATTGACACTGGAACGAGATGCACCGGCTAACATATCTCTTAGTGACCGTAGAAAATTAATTGCAGCTCTACCACCATCAACACCATAGTTGAGTATTTCATCTTCCAGATGCTCAAGGTGAAGGTTCTTGCCACCCTTGTCTTCTGTTAGTAGGTCTTTAAAGCTTATCATTTAAATATCTTCTTAAAATCTGCTGTTGCAACAGCTTGAAATTGCGGATTAGCAGTATAACTACCTTTATATCTAATCTCCAAATCTATAATTCTATCGCCATCACTAAAAATAGAAAAGAACACTTTTGCAGCTCCTGCTCCTTTTTCCCATGCATTTAACTTACCAGGCGTTGTTCTCATTGTCAACTTAGAACTAAATATTTTTGTAAGAGCTTCAATTGTTTGTGGCACATCCTTATTTTCTGCTTCTTCTACCTCTACTGTGCCACCTATAAATCTACCTATACCTGTTAATAAGTAAAATTTAAATTCTCCAGCATCTTCAATGTCTTTCATTTTAGTTCTGAATAACAATTCAATAAATGCCTTTACAAATTCTTCTGAATGTTTAGTAATAACTTGATTTACTCTACGAAAAAATGTGTTCTTGCGGTCTTTCAGATATACTCCCATCTGTTTTTGAGATATTAAAGAAATTATTTTATTCTTTTCTTTAACGTCCACTCCTTTCACAGATTTTTTAGTATGTTTGAATACAACATAATCAAAGAAGAGTTCTTTACTTTTTTCTATCGACTCTACTTCTTTTGCACCCAAAATATCTTTCAAAATACCCACATTGCCAGTAATAGGTTTGTTTATCAAAGTGGGGTCAACATCCTTGCTCTTTGCCTTCTTCTTTAAGGAAAAACCATAAAATATGCCATCACCACCTTTAACAACAATATCAGAAGAATTATAATCCTTTACGCCACCCACTGGTGGATTATACTTTGCAATATCTGGGCCCCAACCTTTGCCAGTCCAATATGCTTTTACAGGATTTGAAACTACTTTAAGAATTGCATTTGATGAAGAAATTGCAGTTGCAAGGTCATTGAAATTACCTGTGAATTGGTCTATCAAATCTGGTCTACCACTTGCACCTTCGATCTTGTTAAATTGAGTTTTTGCTTCCTCAAGCATTTTTATTGCAGCTACTTCATCAATATTACCAGATTTGACTTTATTAAGAACAAGAGCAGCAACCATTAACTCTTGTGTAGATTCACTAATCTTTACACCACCACCTTTACCTATAGAACCTTGACCAAAAGAGAGTTTTAAGTCTGGCGTATTTTCTTTAGCCCATGCTCGTATTTCAGTATCTTTGTCCTGAGCGCTACGAATTTTAATTCCAGCTGAGCCTGCTGCAATAGGAATGTCATCTAATTTTAACGATTGCAGATATTTTAAAAGAGATTTAAGTTGAGATTTATCTAGTTTAGTATCAAAATCATCAACATCAGAATCTTTTTGAATGGGTATATTGTATGCTTCAGTAAATTGAAGTTTTGTCGTTAAATTACGTTCAGAACGTAACTGTTGAACATACTGCTGTAGTGGCATCCAATTTCTCCATGTATAAAAGTGTATAAGTATTTATATAACATGAAGTTTAGTGAGTGTCAAGGATAATGTAGATAACTTCCTACAATATACTTCGGTTTATCTGCTGGAGGCATACCTGTATGCAACCATGGCCACAGGGGCGGAAATAATAACAGAGAACCGCGAGTACAAAAAGAAACAAACTTGTCATCCTTCGGAGTTATAAGCGTTTGTCCCTTCTCATTATTATCAAGATATATAAAGGCGGTTAAGAATCGTTTTGCTGTCTTATGATCTAGAACATCAACATGCTCTGGAAACCTGTCATTACTGCCAGGCATATATCGTTTAATCTTTGGTGGTTCAAAACCAAATTGCTTGGGCCATTGATTGTCTTTAATATCACAATCCTTTTTATACTGTTGAGCACAATTTACTATAGTATTTGCTAGACTATTCACTTCATCTTTCCATATAGTATCTGGTGAATGTAGTAAATTAATTTGAGTTAATGTTGCTCCTTGTCCACAATCTTGAACCTGATGATGTTCCTTGTCAGTTTCAAACTTACTGATTAAATGCTTACACTCATCTCTAGTTAATGCATTTTCATATATGCGAATGTAATTATCCATCACTTTTTCTTTACAGTAAAATCTAGCCCCAGCCTCTTCTTGTCAGTAAGTATTTCAGAAGCGCAATGAGTAACCCTTGGGTCAAAAACTACGAAATATGTGGGCACCATAGGAATAGCTTCATTTCCATGCATGAACAGTCCACCATCATCTGGGCCCCAATCACTGTTTAATAAACCAAGAATTTTAATGTAGTCCTTATCATTTTCATGGTCAATATGTGGGTTATCTGTTCTATATCTATCCTTCATACTAATCGCACAATATGAAAGTTCTGGTAGAAAGAAATCCTTTCCCCCTTTATCATATATCTGAATTAACAAACCCATCGCCATACCAGCAAGCATTAGCTCTAAAGGTTCGTTCTCTATGATATCCAACTTTAGATGTTTCGGCTCAAGGTTTATGGGATATTTCATATTCCAGCTGTTACTGCTCATTGCAGCATGCTTCATCATATCAAGATAAGTCTTTGAACAACAATCTGTAATTACTTCTAGCATACCCCTATCCCAAACTATTTAATTGCAATCGCTCCTAAAAATAGAAAGTTCTGCCAAAACACTTGAATACTTTTGAATCCAGCAATCGTCAACATGGAATTAATTTCTGTCCAAGTGTTAGGTTTTAACATGTGACGAAGAGTTATTTCTTTATCCATAATATCTTTTGTATCAAACTTCTCACGTTTAAAATCATAGTAATTGAATGTGAGCATATCTTGAATGAATGCATTTTCTGTATATATTTTCTCAGCAAAGATGAATGCACCACCATTATTCAAACCGTTGTATATGTTTTTAATGACTTGTCTACGATCTTTCTTGGGCATAAACTGTAAAGTAAAGATAGAAGTTACAAGAGAACAATTATCAAACTTGTAATCTCTCACATCATCTTTTATAAACTCAACCTGAGCCCAAGATTCATTTTTATTTAAATCTTTTAACCTTTTATCTAAATTATCATAGAATCCTTTAGCAATTTCTATACCCACATATGTTGCATCCTTACAATGGTCTTTATTATGTAACAACATTCTTTCTGTGGTTTTACCTGTAGAACAACCAAGGTCAACTACATTCGTATCATCCTCAACAAAATATCTTGAAAAACTAATCACATCACCAAGAAGATTACTGTATCCCCGAATACTCCAATCAATGTGCTCATCAAAACCTTCTTGTCGATGTGCAAATGTAAAATCAGCCATTATATTTCTCCAATACCTTCTCATATACAGAATCGGCGATACTCTTCATCATCAAAGGTGGAACCATTCTACCACAGCGTTCGGCACGTTGATTCCACTTACCTGTAAGAATAAAATCATCAGGTAAGCTCATTATACGCTTTAATTCGCCCAATGTCAACTTTCTTGGTTCACTCCAATGAAACGCACCAGCAGTTGTATCTGCTGAACCCATAGCCGTAATAGTTGGACATGGTTGATACTGCGAAACTCTTTTTAGATTAAAGTGATGCCCTTTGGGATGATAATCCATTCCTGTTAAAACTTTCTCAGGATCAACTTCCATCTTACTACCTGTCTGTTTCCAGTATGCAGTGTTGGTAAACTTATCAGTAAGATACTTTACCTCTTCATCATCATATTCCAAACCAGTCATCACATCTTTGACAGTCATAACATCTCTTCTTGGTTCTGGAAATATTTGAGAGATATTCATAAAGTTATATCCAGCCTTTGCTGCAACATCTTCACGCACACCAATAAAGATTACGCGAGTTCTTGTTTGTGCAACACCATAATATCTACTGTCCAAAACTTGATGACATACATCATAACCAATCTCTTCAAAGGTATTCAAAATCTTATTGAGATAACCTTTGGCTTCACCGATAGTCAAACCTTTTACATTCTCTGCAACAATCACCTTTGGTTTAATATATTTAGCAACTCGTAGAAACTCAAAGAACAAGTCCTCAATATTTTCTACCATCTTACCATCAGAATAGTTTTTAGTTTGGCCCCAACCATCAGAGTGTTTGCCTGGCACCTTTTCTATGGTGATGTTTCCAAACAAATCAACATGTTTTTCCTCATGCACATTGTGTGAGATTTTACCAGCCACAGAGAATGCTGAACAAGGTGGAGAACCATCAAGAATGTCAAGTTCACCGACATCAAGACCAGTTGCATTTAGAAAGTCTTCACCAGACAGTTCTTTAATATCGCCAGGTAGAATAATCGTTTCTGGATAGTTTTCTGCGTAAGTTGTTTGTGCTTCCTCAACAAACTCATTCATACAAAGCACTTTACCACCGGCTAAACGATAACCAGTGGAAGAGCCACCTCCACCAGCAAAGGTGGAGATGACTTTGAACTTCTCTTGTGAAGATGCAGTATAAACGTCTTTAAGTGTGTATGGTTTATATGTCAAGGTGCGGGACTCGCCTGAATATTATCGACATTAAACAAGAAATCCCTATAAGTACCCTCATGCTTGAGACTTTCATGGTTAAACTGGTCAACTGTCTTTTTGAGTTGTACCCTACCATCAGCAGATTTCGCCATACGGTCTGCACACACACATAACATATAATATACAAATTGGGCACGCCCTGCGTTTGTCATATCAAATGTATTTTGTGTCATCTTCATGAAGTCTTTGGTTAAACGTGTACCAACATCATCCAAGACCTGACTTTCTAACATATCCAAGAATAATGTTACAGTTTGACCCTTACCACGCCAATGCATCAATGATGCCCATGCAGCGAAATTTCTTCGATATGGACTAAAGAAATCAACCCTATCAAAAAATCCATCAATTAGTTTATCGCCTGCCTGAACAACTTTATACCATTGTTCCCATAATACAATTCCATTTTGCATGACAAGTGGTGACGCTCCACGGCGTTTTTGGATTTCTCTGACAACAGTAATTTCACTGTCCTTTGCATCAGGATATTTCCTCTGGATTTCATCTTCTGGGCGGCGTGCCTTTGGTGCAGCAGTTTTAGTAAAACACGCTGGTTCAACACCAAGGACAACAGGAGCCCGAACAGTAACACCTTCTTTAACAATTGCTTCAAGACGATGTTGAAACTCTGTAATGTTACCTTCCTTGTTGAAAGTAAGAGTTCCACCATCTTCTAACCAACCATCATCTTTAATACTATTGGAAATAAGATTTACTTGTGAAGCTTTAATCTTACGATTATCATTATTGTGCCATTTTAGAATATATTCCGCCTGTTCTGGTGATATATCCTTTATAGGTAGAGATTGGTATTCCTGTTCATATGGGTCAAAACCCAATACTCTTATACTTTCTGATCTTCGTGTTTCATCTACTACTTTTTGTGTTGTCATAGTCATCCAAAAAAGTCCTCTAAACTACCTTGTGAACCAAAACTTCCGTCAATCGCCCAATGAATCTTATCTGTGATAAATTTGAGCGGTTCAATAAAACTTTTCTCGAATTGTGTATTATAGTCTACATAACCCATAATGTCAAGTTCCTTTGGAAAAGAAGTCATAAAAGAAAACGCACTTGATTGATAAGGATTAGGTTCTTTCATGTGAACGAATTTTATCTTATCGCCCTCTTGTATAAAAGGATACTTGCCAGACAAATTATTTTTATCAATAAGATGGTTGGCAAGAATAGCACCCTTCACATGAATAGGAGCGCGTTTCTTAAAGAAACCATACGCAACCTTTTTGCCACTTTCTAGGTCATAGGTATTTTGCACAGCCTCTGTATATTTCTTAACACCATTTACAGAGCGAGGATACGCAATATCTTCTGGTGACAGCTCCATAAATTCATTCCTAAAATCTTGTATGAATGTATTTAGCATCTTCTCATTACCTGTCATAATGATATCCAAAGCATCTTTAATCTTTTTTCTACAAACTTCTGGAGTCGAGGATTTGACAGCTTCAATGCCCATGATTTTAAGTTGTGGGATTTTATACCGAACGCCTTCATTGTCATGCACATTTAGAATGTATCGTTTCTTGGCAGTCCAGATACCCTTATCAGCAATTACCTCTCGCCCCATCTCCATCTTTTGTTCATATGCATTCATAGTTTTAGCAAGTGCTTGATAACTTCTATCAACAAAAGGTTCCAACTTCTCTTTAGCAATAGTGTCCAAGAAGTTGACAATTTTTGTAGCCTCTGTTCCTTCTTCAAACACACTATCAACCAACCTGTCAAAAGTGATGTAAACCGAGTCCGTGTCTGAGGCGATAACATAGTCACCATCTTTCGTATCCAAGATTTTATTAAGGTAGATGTTAAGAGCCTTTTCAATCCAACGAATAGATAATTGGCCAGACGTTGTAATTGCAGTAGCAACCATAAGATCGAAATACCTAAACCAATTATTCCCAATTGCACCATACGCGGAATTAAGAGAAATCTTTTTTGCCATTTGGATGTTGTCATACTTTGAGATATCTTTGAGAAGTTTGGGATCTTTAGTGTCCTCATACTTCTGCTTAGCCTCAAGCATAAGTCTTTTATATTTTGTGCGATCATTGTACATAGTCTCCATGATCTCTGGCAGAAATCCTCGTTTATCTTTACGAAAGAACGCACCGTTAGGAGTCATGCAATATTCTTTAGAACCACGAATCTTTCCATTAAGAATTTTATCTACCAAACCTTCCTCTGGTTCTGCACCACTATTAACCAAAGTTTCTGGCGAGATATTATATTGCATAATTAAATGCGGATATAGAGAATTTAAATCAAAAGACATTACCCATTTGTGCATTCCGACTTGTGGTTCTTTTACATACGCACCTTCATACTTTTCATTCTTTTCTGCTGATGAAGTTTTTGGAGGTATAACAATATTTTTATCTCGCAAATAATTGTAGATAAGAATATCCCAATACCTAACTGTTCCTAAAATGTCTGTGTAATTTACCTTGGCCTCATATGCCATAGTCAGACACAGTTCAATAAGACGCATTTTGTCTTCTAGTTTATCGACAAGTTCAACGTCATTGATATTGTATTCAATAAATGATTGATAATCTTTTACATACCATTCACGAAAAGTCTCAAAGGGATTGCCAGTTTTTTGTTCACCCAATTCAACCTTCGCAATGTAGTCTAGTCGATAAGACTCCTGAGCTGAATATGTAAACTTGCGATACAAATCAAAATAATCTAGTGCAGCAATACCTTGTATATCATATATCTGATGAGTTCTACCCATCTGATAAATTTCACGTTCTCTTACACTGCCCCACGGCGACAGACGTTTTAACTCATCTTCGCCAAACAATTTCTTAATACGATTGCAAACATAGGGAATATCAAAAAATTCAGAGTTCCAGCCAGTAACAATATCTGGATGATATTTTTGCCAAAAGACAAGAAACTCTTTTAGTAGATGTACTTCACTTTCACATTTTACATATGTTACATCTTCACGCTCTGTTTCAAAGTCTCCAATACCCCAAACCACAATACGTTTAGTTTGATGGTTTTTTATTGTGATGGATAGTAATTCCTCTTCAGCAAGCCTTGGTGAAGGAAAACCATTTTCACATTGAACCTCAAGATCAATTGTGACAATAAGAATCTTTTCCAAATCCCAATCAACTCTCTTTCGGTAATTATCAGAGATGTAAGTATAAGGATATTGTGTGTTCCCATAGATAAGGTCAGGTTGATTCTTCATAGTATCAACCCACTCTTTGGCCTCTTTAATAGTGGAGAATGTCAAGTCAGTGACATAACCGCCATGAAGATTTTTGTAGGGAGTTTGTTTTTTTACAGGGGCGTAAAGTGTAGGGGAATACTTAACTCGTTTGTTTTCACGTTTCCCATCTTTAACTTCACGAACAAGTAAAAAATTACCCCATTGAATTACATTTGTATAAAAATTCATATAGAGACTATATCATCTCTACCATCATTTGTCAAGGACATATTTCGTTGTCACCACATGTTTTCTTTGAGGATTAACCATCACATTCATTCTATTCATAGTGTATCTATTTAATAAAACATCTGTGCTCATATCTGTTCTGTCATTTAATCCAAACATAACATCCTTATATAACGTACCCGCAAATTCTATATCTATATTTACTGCGGGCCGTTCATCTTCTCCACCGCCAGTATCAACTGTATAGGTTTTTACTAAATTTGTAGTTATTGATTCTCCATTAAGTTTAAAAGAAATTTTCTTTCCCTTTACCTCAATATTCTCCGCATGAAGCACTGATAATCCAGAATTGCCGGTGTCAAATTTAGCAACCATTTCTCCAAACGGTTCAATACTAACTACTTCTTCATAACCACATTGAGTTGGCACTTTATATCGTATATCTGGAGTTCTAAAATGCTCCAGAATAATCTTTACAATATTTTTCTTGTTTGCTTCTTCAATACCTTCTGTGCCGGGCGAACTATTTACTTCCAGAATATATGGGGGCTCCTTTTGAGTATTCTTGGAAGGAATAAAATCAACAGCAGTAAAAACACCATTTATAGCTTTAGCAGCCAACAACACTTGTTCTATTTCTAACTCAGATAGCTTATATGGTTTTACATTCGATCCCTGAGAATAATTTGTTCTAAAATCTCCTTCCACAACTTCTCTTTGCATTGTAGCAATAACGAGTCCATTAAGAACAATAACCCTAACATCAAAATCTGTTTTAATATATTCTTGGATTAATAAGTCAGCATTAGAATCTGTCTTATACATCAATTGCACAATTGAGGATAATGCTCGTTCTGATTCTATAAAGAGAACACCAACACCCTTTGAACCACGCAAAGTTTTCATAATGATAGGAAACGGCGTGTCAAGCTTTTCTACAGAAGCTTCTAGTGCTTCTTCATTTGGTATCAAGACTGTTTTGGGTTGTGTCAGTCCATAGTCTTTTAATTTGATATAGGTACGAAACTTATCTACTGCTATAGCAATTGTTTCTCTGCTATTAACAACACAGATACCAATCTTTTCTAGTTCAGAAATTAAATCTAAAGAACTATCTTTTGTTGGCGTACCGCGAATAAAGACTACAGTATCAGCAGGAGAAATTTCAAATCCTGCATCATCATTGAGCTCATAAATTTTATAAGTCCCATCATACGTTATACTGGCACCATCCAAAGGTATAACATAATTTGGGAATTTTAACTTATCTGCCTCTTCTTTAATACGATTGGCAGTAGTTGCAGTATCACCATATTCAACAGAGAGAACTACAACTTTGTAGGCCTCTTGCTTGGCTTCTGTTATGAAAGACTTAAACTTCTCCATCAAGCTTCTTTTTTCTTACCTATATTATACTTGGTTTCCAAAGTCCATTCATTCTTTTCACTAAACGAGAGTACTTTAATTTGACTCAAAGGAGCAACTTCTTGTATCTCTCCAATAATAGTAATTAAATCCCAATCCCTTAAAAGATTTGCAATTGTATTACGCCTTGCTATATCATTCTCTGATAAATTAGTTTTCTTTCCATCAAGAGCAAATAGTTCTTTAAAATGAACGATATAATATCGCCCCTGTTTATGTAATATATGACAGGACTGATATAATTTTCGTTCTTTTCGGGAAGCTACACCTATACGAGATAAAGTTTCACGCACCTTCAAAAAATCATCGGGTTCTTTTAAACCCACTTCTAACATTTGCTCTGGTGTCCAATTAATTTCTTCCATCTTTTCCACCTTTGTTCAATTTTGTTTTTATGGCAGAAATTTGTTCATCATTTAGTATATCAAGAGCAGCCTTAGCCTTTTCGTTACTGTATCCATAATACTCTTTAACATACTCTAGATTCTTCAATTTCTTCGCCTTCAGCCAAGGTGTATATCTTTTTCTTGGTCTTAGACTATTTATCAAAAAATCAAACTGAAGTCTCTTATCTAGGTGGTGTAGTTGGTTAATTTCATTCACCAGCATGATTGTATCAGGGAATGGTGCAACACACTTATTTATGATAAATGGGGGATATTTCTTCTCCCACAGCTCATCATCAGTGTCCAAAAGAGGTTCTTTTGTGTAATTTATAGCATTAAGATAGTCTTTTAGTTCATACATAACTATTAATTATATCTATATTACAAGACATTGTTCTCCTCTCTCCATCTCCGAAAAATGGAGATACTTGGTGATGCAGCCAAATAGGGAATACACAAACTTTCCCTACTTGTGGATATACATGTGCATATGTAGGGTGCTTGAATCTAGGAGCATCGTACATACTGTTCATATCCCAAATAAATTGAGTAACACCATCCGTTGCACCAGAGTTTCCATGTTGCAGATTACCATGATTATTCCTATCAGGATTTATAAATCTCTCCTCCAGCACAGATATTTGTGGAGGCACTTTTAGAAATGCAATCATGGATACGCCTCGCCCACTTGCAGTTCCATGTTCATGCATAGGGTTATAGTCTCCAGCATAGCTATGCACGGACCACATCTTTCTAACAATATAATCTTCTTTGTGTCCAATGCTATCAAGCACTGCGCCAGACAGGGGATGTGCAGCTGCATATTCTTTCGCACACATAATAAAAAAATCACCCAACTGTTTAGGAACAGGATCGTTTAAATCAAATTCCAATTGTTTTGATTTTTCATTCTGTTTTATTTGCCCAACCAATGACGATGATAAATCTGATAATCTGTCTGCATTATCATCAATATATTTATTGATATGATTTACATCATCAAGTTGCATTTGAGTAAACCCCAACTTTATTTGTGGCATACTCTCAATATTAAGCAACTTATTTTCTGTCACTTTTCGTTCCTCTCAAAACATTTAAAAACTACACAAGTTCTTAATTCGTAACATTCTCTTGAAACCGGCATAGCCATATGAGGCAACTCGGCATCAAAAATAACTAGTCTATTTCCAACATATTGAACGAACTTACCATCTACCATAGTTCCCCCGCCCCACTGATAATCCCAATCCAATCGTGGATAATAAATCATAGTAAATTGACCATCATCCTTATGTAGATGTGGTTCTATACCATGAGTGTGGGCATTGCAATAAATTCTCTCGTAATCTAAATCTTTTTTTAATTTATTTTTAGCAGTGAAAAAAATATTAGGAGCCCACCCATATCCACCTTCAAAACATTCTTTTTCATTGTGACCGCACAAGACATGCCAGTGTTTATTTGGTTTAGTAGGCTGAGAATGATAATCATATTTCCATGATATTTTTTTCACTGCATCATCAATTAATATTGCATTATGCTCTTCTAATATATTATCAAATACATCAATCATTTTTAACCCTCTTTCGTAGAAGGCGCAACCACCTTTTTAATTTCTTCTGTAGTTGGTAATGGTAAATCCTTATGAGGTATTCTTTCAATGTTTCCACCAACTAACATTCTATCTTCATCGACATTAGACGGTGGCACTTCATGTTTTATCCAAGCAGGGAATATAACCAAGTCTCCTACTTGTGGAAATACATAATAGTTTCCTTCTTTACCTTCTGGAAAAACTAGAGGACTAGAACCTTGAGGCACCTTCACATAGTATCCCCATGACCAGATGTTTGGCCAATGTGCATGAGCAACTGCAAAATCATTCTTCTTATATAGCACACCCCAACAATCAGAAGTTCTGCACTTGATAGGAGTAGAGCCCATTTTCTCAGCATATGAAACCACTATATCACTTACAGTTTTAAAATCTTCATACCTATCATGCATATTAAGGTTTGTGATATTTGCTTGAACAACAGTCAATCGCCTTTGCCATTCATCCCCTGTTTTAAGAATAATCTTTTGTAAACGAGAATGTAAACCTGTACCAACTTCATCAAGAATATTTTTAACAAAGATTGGTCTGGTTACAAGTATATCATAATTCCTTACTTCATCTCTAGCCAGAGGAATTTTGTCTGGCATTTTAGTTTCAGTCGGTTCATCAAAAATTCTCATTTGAACTTAGCCCTTGCCATAATCTCTGTGAAACAAGCCATCAAATTGATTTCTTGGTCTGCGACAAATGCTGCTTTATATTGATACTCCCCCAATATAACAACGACATGGGGAATACTACCACCGTCCACAAAATCATAAAGACTATTATAAATACGACGAAAAATGCGAACAGAATCATTGTCCAAATTGTTGACAACCCATTTACGAACATTTGTAAATTCCTTATTCTTCATAGAGTGCATTAACTCTTTGATATTTACTTCAGCAATATCTACAAGTATACCAGCATCAATTGTACCCGATACAGAATACCTTTGAAGCTCATTTAACACTCGCCTCCAATCTGGAAAATATTTATTGATAACCTCTGCAACAACTCTCTTATCATATTCAACATTTTGATCTTTTAAAATACTGATTACATTATCAAAGAATTCAGAAGCAAGCTTTGGTTTCTCTGAATTAGGAATAGCAAAATCCACAACACTACAACGAGAATGTAGTGGCGGTATCAAACGATTCTTATAGTTGCAAGTGAAAATAAATCCACAGTTCTTGTGAAACTCTTCCATGAACCCACGCAGGGCTGGTTGAGTTGACTGTGGATTTAGATAGTCTGCTTCATCCAGAATGATATATTTGCGTCCACCATGAAGCGAAACCGTGGATGCAAAGTTCTTGATCTTGGTTCTAAGAACATCAATACCTGATTCCTCAGAACCATTAATCATCATGTACGTTGAACCCAATTCATCCAACATAGCTTTTGCTGCCGTAGTTTTACCTACACCAGATGTTCCTGATAAAATTAGATTGGGTAAATTACCTTCGCCAACAAAATCAGATAATGTTGTTTTCAGATTGTTAGGTAGAACACATGATTCTATATCTTTTGGCCGATATAATTCCACCCACAAAAATGTTTCCATAATATAAATTCTCCAAATTAATCATCATACTTAGATTCTGGTTCCAAAGCAATCCAATACTGAACATCAACATTTGAATTTATAAAATGACTAATGTTTTTAGATGAAAGTTGTACATCATAAGTTCCTGACAAAAGTTTCAAATTTTCAACCTTAAACCAAAACTTGTATGATACATCTTGACCATCTTCATTGTTAACATCAATGCCAACTCCATAATCGTTTGCAGTTGAGTTCTTTTTGTCAGTTACCTTTAGTGTCGCCTTACCAACAGACATTGCTTCCAATCCCATATCAGGAGCGCCAATAACAGATGCGGCCTTCTGAACTTCTGACAGCATATCACTATTCAAGGAAAATGAAACTTCACAATCTGGCATAGTAATTTCTCTAGTTGGTGTAGTTACAACGGACGGGTCCGAATACCAATATTTAAGAAACTTATTTGATGACCCACTCTCTGTTATTAAAACAAAATCATTCTCAAATTCCAAATTTGGATTTGCAAAGAGAGACATCGCCGCAAGAAATTCATTCAAATCATATATTGCAAAATCCATTGGAAAAGTTTCCTTTACCTTAGCTGTTGCAACTATATTCTTTTGAGCAGAAATAGTAGAAATACTATCGCCACTTTTTATCACAAGGTTCTGATTGATTGTTGAAAAATTCTTCAATACAGATACCGTTTCATTACTAAAGTTCATTATTTAGTTCTCCCTTAACTTCTCTCACTCTTTGTTTTAGAGCACTAACGACTGTATTAACATGGGCATTGAAAATATTAAATTTTTGACTATCAGACTCATGCCTCTTGCCCTCTAAAATATGAATTTCATCAACCAAGAATTCCAACCTATCAACTTCATTCATTCACCTTTCTCCATTTCATTAATATATAAAGCAATAATACCATAGTGAATAACTTTTAACAAGTCACTTTTGTCCTTGCCATTCTTCTTTCCGTATCGTTGTGCATACTTTAATATGTTACCGATACAGAAGCCTTCACCATGTCCACCATCTATAATAAACTCTGTAGCTTGAAACTTGTTCTTGCTGTAATGTTCATCATAGGTAGAATCAATATACTTTGAAAGTTCGGCAAGAGCCTTATCTTCATTGTATTTGTAATCAATTTTTTTACTCAACGTCTTCCTTCATCTTTTCATAATTTGCTTTTTCACGTTCAGATAGATGTTTCATAATCTCTTGTTCTGAATCATGTACATTCCAATTCATCGCCATTGAACGTCGCTCGCCTTCTCCAAAGAAAGGCAACACTTGATGTTTCAACCAATTAGGAAATACTAACATTGTACCGACAATTGGTTTCACATAATCTTCAGTTTGTCCACGCAACTGTAGCATATCTTTTCTACCATTCGTTCCCCATATCAAATGAGTAAACCCATCAACGGCACCACTTGCATTACTTAATGTTTCTGGTTGCTCGCGCAAACTCTCAATAGCTTCTGGAACTTTTAACCAAAGAAAACCAGATAGTCCCGCCATGGTTTGACATCCATGATCATGATAGGGATTGAAATCACCAGCATAAGCATGATTTGTCCAGCACTGAAAAACTTCAGCCTTTGAATCTCTTTCATAACCTTGTTTGAGAAAGGTAGTACCGATTTGATTAAAAACTGTTTCCAGTTGTTTACCAACTTCAGTATCAAATGGAAAATCTAACTGTGCCGACTTTTCATCATTTTTAAGCTGACCTACTAGACCATTTGCGAAACTGCTGCTCTTTGGAATAATTTCATTATCAATATGTTCATTAACCTCATCAATAATTTCCATTGGAAATTCAACTCGACATAAAGAGAAATTTTTAATTGGTCGAATTGCAAACTTCAGACCATGATTTTTTTCTTCCATATCTCGCTCTTCTTCTGCCAACATCTCAGCATTTTCACGAGCAAGTCTTGCGTTTCTATCTGCGGTAGACTCTACAGGGTTTCCATCTCCATCAACTTCTCTTGCAACAGCGCCGTCTGCAATATCTTCTGCGCTATCAAATTCAAATATTTTCATAATTTCTCCTCAAAAAAATCACTAATTTATAGTATATAATAAAGGAAAAGGGACTAAAAGTAAAGTCCCTTTTCCACTTTAGTTCAGAAAAATTACTTCACCGAAATAAGGCGAGGCTTCTTCTCTTCTGGAACTACCCTTTCAAGCTCAATAGTGAGCATACCATTCTCTAACGAGGCACCGTTGACAACGATATCATCAGCCATTGTAAACTTGCGTTCAAAACGACGATAGGAAATTCCACGATACACTGTGGATTCATCTTCACTATTCTCCTTTACAGAACGAACAGAGAGCGTCCCATCTGCAACTTCCACTTCGATATCTTTTTTACCGAAGCCCGCCAAGGCCATTTCAATGGTATAGTTATATTCACCCCCTTTACGGATGTTGTATGGCGGGAACCCTGTAGACGTTACATTGTCGCTCGCATATCGACTAAGGTTGTCAAAGATGCGATCAAACCCAACGGCATAAGGTGTAAGTTGATTGAAATTGTCGAATAGACTAAGTGTTTTGCTTGTAACCATTTTTCATCTCCTTTACTAAGCAAGATTAATCGGTGGACCCACTATGGCATCCACCTATTATATATAGGAATTGAAACACCATATTTCAACCCCTATACATATTTTTTTAGAAAGCAGGTTCTTCACTTTCCATATTATTATCTGCTGGGTCAAATGGAGCAGTGTCAAGAGCACCAGCATCGACTTTGGTATAAAGGTCAAGGAAGGATTCTTTCGTATCCTCATCAAACCGAGCAACACAAAGTTCGATAGACTTCATCTTATCACCAAAGATAGCGAAGGCTTTTACAATGTGGTCTAACCGACGAGTCGAGATGACTTCATCAACTCCACCATCGTAAAAAGTCTTACGAATGACTTCAGCCCAAGTGATTAGATTGGTAGCGAATTCATCATCAACCGCACCATACTTTTCCATCGAACCAAGAATAATCTTTTTCTCAGTCGCGCCAGTAGCATAAGGCTGTTCAATCGTAATCGCAAACCGCTCTAGGAATGCCTCGTTCAAAATGTTGGTTCCGATAAAACGCCCATCCTCAGAGCCTTTACCTTTAGTGTTGGCAGTAGCCATCACATTGAAACCATCTTTAGGCGTAATCCACTTGTTGACTTTTTTGAGAAACACGCCTTTGCCTTCTAGTACAGGCTGGAGTGCAAGCAACTTATTAGAACCCAAGTCACACTCATCAAGCAACAGTGTGCAACCGCGCTCCATTGCTTCGATGACAGGGCCTGGGACAAACTTGGTTTCACCATTGACCAAGCGAAATCCACCAAGCAAATCATCTTCATCAGTTTCGATGGTGATGTTCACTCGAATGAGCTCTTTCTTGAGTTTGGCGTGAACCTGCTCAATCATCAGAGTCTTACCGTTACCAGACAAACCAGTAACAAAGATAGGATAAAACAAACCAGACTTCACGATTTTTTCAATCGTGGAGAAATTGCCCCAAGATACAAACCCTACAAATGGAGCTGGAATTAAGTTTTGTTTTTCCATATTGGAAGCGACTAAATTCACAACAGCATGTTCCTCACTAGTAGCAGTGACAGTAGGAACCGGAGCGACTGTGCCGCCCTCTATAGGTAATTTATACGCATTATAACCTACTGAACACGCTTTACGAAACCATGTAGGAAATGGAATACCCGCTTTCGTTGCGACCTCTTTAGTCATTGATTTGGTAATGGTTGCACCTTCACCAAACATTTCAGCTGCGGTATCTACAAACAACTTTTTACGAGGCGTAAGATTCATTTTTTAACCTTTTTTCCAATTTCTATATACATGCTATCATACTGAACAGAATTTGTCAAGGCTTTTATGCCACCATAGAGACAAATTTATTCAAAAGTTGGCGACTAGATATCTTGCCCTTCTGCATTTTACCGAATGCAGACTTCAATTTAGCCTTTCCAGCACCAACCAGATCATCACTCAAAGTCTCATTTTCAACTTCTAGAGAATTCCCGCCTGGTAGGACATAGTACTCATCATATCCCAACTGAGTAATGGCAAGATACTTATTCTTATTGATAAATTTAATTAAAGTTTTAAACTTGTCATCCCAGGCATAGATCCCAGTAACATAAGAAAGAGTCCTTTTATCAACCCGTCCAGACTTACCGCTACCAGCGATAAAGAACCCAACTATGTTCATGCCCGAAACCCGATTTTTCAGCATCGTAAGTAGCGTATTAGTTGGCGAACTTCCCTTAGACTCATAAGTCTTATTAGTTACAGGGTCAGTAATCATCATTGTCGGCCGCTCAGAGCGGCGCATCGTAATGTGAATTGGTGTCTTTATTTGAGTGTGACTACCATCATTCTCTAGTCTATAGTCATAAATTCCTGGCAACCGATTGGAAGCACCATCAGTCAAGAAAATCGTATGAACCTTTTGAAGGCCAGACTCATTCTTATACTTAGGAACAAAATCCATCATTGAAATAACTGCCTCATTCAAAGGCGTTCCGCCAAGATGTAGTGTATGCGGGGGCTGATAAGGATAACCGTTTTCATTCCAATTCCTATATCTAGCATATTTGGTTGCATACATCCAAAGAATATGCATCATGGACATTTCATCAGCGACAGACATGCGATTAGAGAACATGTTCAACAAACGGAAATTTGGACTCAAAGCCAAATCACCCGCTTTAAACTGTTCGCTATCGCAGCGACTTGTATACAAATCACTGTCATAGTATCTAGTGCTGTCATACTGGTCAGAAAAGGCAAAAACCTCAAAAGGAATCTTAGTCCGGCGACAAAACCAAATCAGATTAAATAGCTGAGCAAGTGTGCCTTTCAGATTGTCACACATAGAACCAGACCAATCCATAACCATTACCAAACCATGATTGGTTGCGCCTGGCAGAGTAGTAACCTTCTTGAACAAGTCTTCATTGTACTTGTAAGTGTGAAGCTTACCCATATCCAAAGAACCAGTTTTAGAAGTCGCAGCCCGAGCATACTGGTCGGCAGCTTTCTTCATTTCAAACTCTTTGACCATATAGGCAACTGTTGATTTAGACTCGTTCTTTAATGCCTCTACTGCAACAAGAGTCCTATCAAAATAAAGGTTTCCCAGGCTCGAGGCTTTTTCATGAAGATAATGACCGTACCACTCATCCAGAAGAGTTTTGGTATCAATAATAATATTGTCTAAATCAACTTTAGGAATACGAGCATAAATTCGGTCATCCGCCGACTTATCTCGTAAATCATCTAAACCCTTCTTAGAAGCATTATCAGTCTCGGCGACAGGAGCGCCACCCTTACTAGTAGACTTATTGCCGCCCTCTACATCACTGGCTTCACTAGTTTTCTCACTGGAACCAGATTTATCTTCAGAATCATCTTCGCCGGTTGCGGCTGATTTGTCTTCAGAAGTTTCATCATCAGAATCTTCATAACCGGCATTGCTGCCATCAACATCAAAAGATTCACCATTTCCTGTGTCATCACCTTCACCAGAATTATTTTCACCAGAACCAGCTGCATTAGGAACAGATTCTTCATCTTCATCTGGCATATTCTCTGCCATGTAAGCATAGAGCTCTTCGGCAAGATCAAGAACATCATCAGGAGTTTTGGTAGTGGCTGCACGATTTACCCAAACTTTTTCTTCATCCGAAAACAGAACATTCTTATTTCCTTTAAAGAAAAGGTTAATTCGGTCAATCAGGTTCAACTTATTGATATCTTTATCAACAGTACCAAAGAAATCCATGTTGGCAAGGTCTATATATCCACGATTGTAGATTCCAACCAAGCCAGGATATTTATTCTTAACTTTTTTGTCAATCCGAACATCTTCTAGGATATTCACAAAACCATGATTTAAACCCCGAACCTTGGCCGTTTCAAGCATATCAAGAGGAGTCCAAAGAGCATGGCCAGTTTCATGACCACACATTAAATCATAAATGTCCTTGGTCATCTTCTCATCATTCCAGATGGGCAGACCAAGTTCACGCGATTTGCTGTTAAAATATGCCGTTTCCATTTGTTTATGGACAACGAAAATATCTTCTTCAGCAAGTAATTTCGCAAGAGTTGATTTATTTTTCATCATAAGTATATGCTACTAGGCTGACTAGAAATTGTCAAGGCAAATCTTGGCAGAAAACTCCTTTATTATCAATAACTTAGAATTTTTTTTCATTTTTTTCTAAGTCCTTGAATCTAAAGGGGTTTTACTATCACGGCCAAGTCCTTGAAATCATTGACTTTTACCATCCCATCATAATTCTGGTTTCCTCTGGTACAGATTCTACCGTAAATGGAGGGTCAAACGTGATTTCTACTTCCACATTTAGGACATTTTCAACATATCCTGCCTTTGTCATACTACTCACAATTTCATCAGCAAAAGGACAAAATGCACTGGTGAGCGTAGCCGTGATTTTAACCCATTTCGCATCTTCATCTATATCTATACCATATATCAACCCCAAGTCGAATACATTGATACTGATCTCAGGATCGTAGACTTCTCTCAAATTTGCTATTATGTCTTCTTTATTAATCATTGATTTAAAACTGGATACATTTTCAGAAACAGTGCTATACATCCATTTAGGAATAGCGCACATGCAACGGCATTGAGCACAATTAATGCTCTGTCGTTCCACAAGATTGCCACCCATAACCAACCAGCCACACCCATAAATTGTAAAAACATATTATATGGATATAAATCGTTTGTGGTTGCTATCATTCCAAACATTAAAATTATAGACGCTACCCACTTCAACCACCAACTAAAAGCACCATGCTCTCTTGTTGGAGTTAAAGTTTTAGTTCTATTTTCATGCTGTTTCAGTTCCATTCCTTTCCATCTCTCTTTCAGCCCGTTTTTTCATTTTGGCTGCTCTTTTCTTTGCCAGGTCCATCTTTAACCTACTAACCCGTTTAGTAAAGTTTGTCCCTTCCATATGATCCATTTCATGTTGGAAAATTCTACATTCCAATCCCATCATAGTCACCTGTTGTAGCTCACCCTCTTCATCCTCAAATGTACAATCAATATGATCTGGTCTACCAACCTTTAGCCATATGCCGGGCCAAGTTAAGCAACCCTCATCCATCGTGACTATCTCTGTGCCTTCACTAATAATTTGAGGATTATAACAAGCAATAATCTCTCTTTTGTTTACATCTGAATACATAACAAATGCACGTTCCATAATACCGCATTGATTTGCTGACAATCCAATTCCATGAAAATTCTTCATAGTTTCTGTCAGATTTTCCTTTAGTTCTACTCTATCCAAGTCTTCACTACATCCTGACAGGGGTATAGTAAGAGCTAAATTATCTTTTTCAAGTAAATTATATATTGCCATCACATAAACTCCATTAGTGGTGATGCAGAGTGAATTCGTTTCTCTGCAATCTCAAAATATTCTTTCTCTCGTTCTATACCAATAAACTCAAACCCCTCATCCTTGGCAGCCATTCCTGTAGAACCACTACCCATAAATGGGTCTAATACTGTGCCATCCTTTGGTGTTACAAGTCGGCATAGGTATTTCATCAACTCAATTGGTTTAA
>VTLG01011261.1_pt1 | contig 29134 bp, 35 predicted proteins | sample 4694571 | NCBI WGS metagenome assembly VTLG01 (sample SAMN12604809, study PRJNA352737) | marine metagenome | biome: ENVO:00000447; feature: ENVO:00000209|ENVO:00000569|ENVO:01000036; material: ENVO:00002151; isolation source: viral sequences binned using virsorter ...
TAGCAACTGTTCTAGGTGGTGTAAGGTTTTTTACTCTCACTTTTTCTCCACCAGCCGTAGTCATTACATCACCGATTTTTAATTCGGATTTATAAGCTCCACTAGCATTAGCTTGTACAATCGCACTTCCATTTGTAAAAGTGTGAGTACCAGATAATGAGGAGCCATCATTCATACTCCATAAACTCATTAGTTTTCTCCTTAAAGTTCTTTATAACTATTTATAACCTAATCGCTTTAGTGCACTTAAGGTTGTGCTCACAGATAAATGATGTATTCCTATACCACCTTTTGATTCCCACTCTTTAATATTTTTAGCATGGTCATCAATTAAAACATTAGGTTTGTTGTTTGTCATAGCAAAATTCTTCTTTTGGGCTCTTAATACTAAATGTATTCGACTTCTTTGAGTTAATTTAGCATTCTTTCTTAACCATTTCAATTTACCTGGTATACTATTACTATCTGATTTTGTATATGCAGATAATATATGTGAGTCATATTTATTCACAAATGTCCATAATCTCTTTGCACCAGGCATCCATTCTAAAGTTTCCCAAAAATCTTTCTTATCGTGAATAAGTGGCCATCTTCTATCTTTGTCAAACTCTATAAATGATTTACCAAGAACTTTTTCTGCACCATCTAAAAAGTTGCATAATACTTGGTCCATATCACAATATAAAGTAGGTAATTCAGCCTCACTTAATTTAGAATCATATACATCATAAAAATTTTTCACTAATACCTCTCTCTTTAATTATATTCTTATTATAACATAAAATCTTGATTTGTCAACCTATAAGGCACCCATAACTGCTCTTGCATTGTCTAATTCATCAAAAGCTCTAGATAACAATTCTTTATCTAATTGTTGTCTAGTTTTTTGTAAAGGTCCTGTTAAAGAACCAGCCTTATCCTGGTCTTTTTTAAGTTTTTCATACTTCTTAATTAAACCTTTATCACCAATAATTTTTGCAATCTGAAGTCTTACTTCAGTATGTTGATTTTGGTCTGTCATTTTGGCAAACTTTTTAATTGTTGAGTCTGGTACTCTTCTGCCTTCTTTTATAAATTGTTTTAGTGTTCTCATTTCATTTTTTTCCCAATTTTCTTTTCAGGCATATTAACTGCTACATCATTTTGTTTTTGACCAGTCATAGTTTTACCATTTTTCTTTTTAGGTTCTTCTTCATCTTCTTCTTCTTCTTTTTTAGGTGAAGCTTTCTCCCAAACTTTTTTTAATGCATCTCTCATAGTATCTACTTTGAAATATGCATCTGATTCTTCACTTCTTACAGATAACTTAATAGTTTCTTCAACATCTTTTACTTTATATTTTTTACCAGAAACAACCATTTCATCATCACCATTATCTCTGGCTTGTTTTAATGCCATTGTAAATTTGTTACCTTCTTTTTTGATAGCTTTAGATATTGCCTTTCTTCTTTTATGAAGAAATTTATCAGAATCATCAACATCACCATCGTTGTCAATGTCTTTATCTTTTCTATCTTTAAATTTCTTTTTGACAGCATCAGGTTGTACTTTATCTAAACCTTCACCATCATCAGACTTATCATTTGTATTATCTTCAATTTTTAATTTATTAGCTTTCAAACGATTATCACCTTCTTTAACTCTTCTTTTAGTTCCGTCTGCTTGAACATATTCTTTAACATCTTTACTTACAGCTTCTAAAACTGCTTCTTCAAGACTACCTTTTTTATGTTTTAAATAACTCATCAGTTTACTCCTTATTTCATCATACCGATGTGAGCTGCAACTCTTTTAGATTGACCTAAATGCATTTTAGAAGCATTTTCTAGCTCTTTTACAATTTTTTTCATATCTTCTAAATCACCAGGAGCTTCATGTATAACATTTTCCTGTACTGGATTTAGAATATAATCTCTTAATTTATTCATACTGTTTGATGCAACAGCAAGTTTATTAGTCCACCAACTAGGTAGTGAATCTTCTTTTCCCATAGTGTTTAATTTATTCATAATCTCATTTGCATCTTCAATCATCGTTTTACATTGTCTAATTGCAGATGAAACATCAGCGTGCCCATCTTCATTAAGTTCTTCTTTTAGTGCCTTTTCAACACCTTTAGAACTGTCTTTACCATATTTCTTTTCAAGTGCCTTCATTAATTGTTTATCAAACTTCTTAACTTCAGGCCCCTTTGTAATACCTTTTTTTTGTAATTCACGATAATACTTAAATAGTGCTGGTGCTTTCAGTTCTATAAAATTACCAACCTCTATTCTTGCTTGTAAAGGGTCTGGGTTTTTTCTTTTCATAAGTTGAGCAATTCTTGCAACTATAGCTTCTTTCGGAGGTAATGCCTGAACATATTTAGATTCATAAGATTCTTTTTTTGCCATCTTTGTTGCAGTTGCCATTTTTACAGATTTCCAATCATCACCATATCTTTTTTTAAATTCATCGTCTGGAAGGTCTTTTGCAATCTCTTCTCTTCTTTTAAGTTCTTTAGGAGTTAGTTCTCTTTCTTGAACTTTTTTGTACGACTCTGATATACTTTGTCTATAATGTGTCATAGTTCTTCCTAGTTATCTACTTTTGCACCTTTTCGCCATTGAAAACAACTCCAATATCTGGCTTTAGTTTTAGGCCCTGGATTATCACAATTATGTCTTGCTCTAAAACTTTTTCTTCTACCAGGGTCATCTCTTTTGATTTCCATATTTGGGTCACCAAAAGTTACTTTAATTATGTTACCTTTTTCATTTTTTACATAAACACCAAACTTTTTATTACTTCCAGAAGGTAATCTAAATGGGTCATTTAACTTGACTTTTTTACCTTGATATTCGGCTTCACCTAAGGTATCGTTTTCTATATATTTATTATTACAATCATCGCAGCTCACTTTCTCTAACATTCTATTATATGTTTCTTTGAGTCTTTCTTTCCAGTTTTCTTTGTATCTATTTTGATACTCTTCTCTAGTAGATTTCCTCTCAAACCAGTCTTTGATATTTTGTTCACTTGCTTTCTTTGATTTGAAAGTCTGTTCATATTTCTGACCTGGTGTAGTGGAAAAAGTGTGTTTAGCATAATCTACTCCTATATCATAAGATTCTTTTTTAGAACCTCTTGCCTTTGCAGCTAAATCTTTATCTGCTCCGCCCCATGTTCCTTTTGATTTTGTAACAAATGAATTAACTCTCGCAAATCCCCATTGTTGTGGTGTAGTACCTGGTCTATGACCTGTTCTCCAAGCAGCCATACCTCTATCATATACTTTTTTAAGTATACCATAAGCGATACCTGACTTCTCTGATTTCTTCACTAGACCTGCAACTTTTTCGTCTAATTGAAAGTTTTCATCTATTTCAAAATCTACTTTGGCTGCCAATTTACTTGGTAACTTACCCTTTTTAATTAGACCATTAATATAGTAAGCTATATCTCTAGCCTCTACACCTCTAATCATTTGACCTAATGCCTGAGCAGGATTTTTATGTCCTTGTTTATGTAAATCGACATACATTTTCATAATTTTTTCATAACCTTTAGGGTGAGTTATTTGATGTATTTTATCATAGATTTTTCTATAATAAGGCATCTCTTCAATGTTCTCTTCACCTTGTGCTCTTTTCATTTGTGCTGGTGTAGGTGCACCTTTATCACCAACTTTTCTCATCTTCTCACCTGAACCTTGTTTAATTCTTTCTCTTTTCTTATGAATATTTGCCCATAAACTTTCACCAAACATTTTCTTATATTTAAGAGTATGTTTAGATGGTTTTGTTTTTGCATCTTTATCACCTGGTGCTGGTTTATATGCATCAGGATTATCATCGTCCATTTTTGTACCTTTTGCAAAGTGTCTTGCTCTTGCTTGTTTAGTTGACTTTGCTAATTCATTATCTTTTCCTGGCATATCATAATACTTTGCAGGTTGTGTACCTTTTCTATCTTTTATATCTGGGTCTTGTTTAGTTTTCTTTGGTGCTTCTTTGTCTTTCTCTTTCTTTTCTCTTATTGTATTTAAAAATGCCTTATAGAAATTTTCACCATCATAGTATTGTACATAATTAGGACCTCTTCTTACTACTTCACCTGATGTACCATCAACTGTATTTTCTACTAAATCACCTACTCTGTATAAAACACCTCTTACATATAAATCTCTTTCTACTTCTTCTTCAGAAAATTGAGAAGTTTCTTTCAGGCCCATACCTTGTCTAACATCTTTAAATAGTTTTTCACCATTTCTATAACCTTTAGGTAGACCTTTTACAAATTCTTTAAAATTATTTTGTGAGGCAGCTAACCTCATTTTTGATGCACTCATTCCTGTTACTCCTTCAGCGTCTGGGTCCCTATCGCCTGCACTAAACACTTGTATATTATCAAAATCGTAAAACCCATGTCTTTTTTCTTGACCATTGTATGTCTTCAACAGTTTTTGAAACTCTGCAACTCTATCTGAACCAACGACCATATTTAATTCTTTGTATCCTTGTTCATGAAAATAAACTGCAATATCTAAAGCTGTCTTTAATTTATTATTTGCTACTATGTTTCTTTTATGTTTAGGAAACATATCTCTCATATATGCAACTTTTTTAGAAAAAGGTAAAGGGTCTTTTTTAGGGTTTTGAGAATGTGATGGAAATATATAATAGTCATCTCCACCAGCAATCTTTCTAACTTTTTCTATCAACTTCTCATGACCAGTTGTTGGTGGATTAAATCTACCAAATGTAAATACAACTGATTCAGTTTTTTCCATAAATGTTCTAAAAGTTACTGATTCTTTTTGTTGTTTTTGTTTTGTAATCTTTTTCATTTTTTCTATATATTTTCTATACACTGCTGCTTCTGCAGTCTTACCCATAACTCTTGCTCTTTGTTCCATTGCAATAGCTGCTTGTATTTTATGTGCATGAGTTTTTCCACTATTCTCTATTTTCTTAACAGAAGCTTCTGCTGTCTTAACATCTTTAAAACCAAGACCATGAATAGTACCTTTAGGGTTCTCATCAGTATATAAATCTGAATGTTTATCAGAACCTGCAGGTTGACCTTTCTTTCTTGGTATTCTAGGTGCTTCTTGCATTACTTATATCCAAACATTTGTAACCCAGATGTTTCAACTTTTTCTGGTTCTATTTCAAAAAAACGAAGTATAGCATCAATACCATATTTAGCTAACTCTTTTAATCTAGTCATAATTTTTATAAATAAATCTTTTAACCAATTTTTAATTTTCACAAATAAATTTTCATTTAAAGTCTGTTCATTCAGTATTTCATTTTCTAATTTATGTGCATGCGAATTAACAATTAATCTAAATGCACCAACTGTATCTGCAGTACCTTTACTACTTACTCTACTTCCTGTTGGTGTTTTTACTGACACTCTAATATCTACTTTTTTAGCTATACCTTTTATATAAGAACTAGGTGATGCTCTACCTTCAGATAATTTTTCTACTAAATTACTACCACCTTTATCATCAAATTCAACTAACCAATTTGCTTTGGCATATGTATCTGGTAAAAATTTTGTTTCTCCTGTTGCAGCTTCATAACAAAAAAACTGACTAAATATAGGATTCTTTTGAAAGTAATCTCTAACAATAGGTTGAACACCTTTTAATGCCTTCTTCATATCAATTAAAGATTTCATTGACTCTTGATACTTTGCTTGGTCTATATCAATATCGACATTCTTTTTTCCAAACTTTGCTCTGACAGTTTTTGGTATTACATTCTTTTTTATTGCATTTACTAGTGAATTAATATTACCTTGTACTGTAAGTTTCTTCATTACAGGTTCTAATTGTTTTACAAGTCTAGCTGCATCTTCTGGTGCTTCTTTACCCATATATTCTACTGCAGCATCAAATGTGGCTAATGTTTCATCTTTGTAACCAGACATTAATTGAGAACCACCTTTTTTCTTTAAAGATATATTAATACCATCAGTTGAGTACAAGTCTGTTTTAGGTGTATTGTTTGTACCTCTCCATTTAGGATTTAATTTACCTGCACCACTTCCAAAGTGAATCATTGAATTTTCAGATGCACCTGTTTTATCTCTAATATCATTTGCAATTTTTTCAACGACATCTGCATATTCATTATAAAGATTTTCTTCTATACCATATCTATCTTTTGCATTATTGAAACCACCATTAAAAGCAATTACAATTAACTCTTCAAATTTAGCAGCAGGTATTTTAGTTTTTGCTTGTTCATTTATATGTTGTTTGAAACTTCTCATTTATCCCATGCCTTTCTTGCTGTAAAATTATTATATGAAAATTCCATTCTATCTACTAGTTTAACAGCATTTCCAGCTTTGTCAATAGCAACATAACCTTCTGGATTGACTGCTTTAAAACCTTTATCTGTTTTTATAAATGTATTTGCTAATTGTTTTACTTCGTTTAATTTATTTACAATCATCATCTTGGCAGAAACTAAAGAGTTTTGAAATAAAATAATATTTTCTAAATTTTTTAAATGTTTAGTAAACTCTCTAATGTATTCTTTTTTATTTCTATCAAACTTATCTTTTGCACCTTGAGTTTTTACTTTTTGTTTTAGTTTTTCAAAATGCATTTCAATATGGTCTATATAACCTTTTGCATGTTGTTTTACATTTTTAATTGTTTCACCTTGTCTAACTTTAATATTATTATATGTTTTCAAACTTGCACCAGATAAATTACCAGTCATCGCATTTTGTAGTCTAATAAACTTATCAAGTAAACTTGAATTGATTCTTCTAAATATACTACCAGTTTGTGATAATAACTTTGTTACTTGTTCTGTTTCTGATTTTGTAAATGTTGCTTTACCAGATACATCTTTATAAGAAGCATCGTCCATCCAAACACTATTTACTTTATTTAATCCTTTGATATTAGCACCAAAGCTTGCTTTCATGCCTTGTAGTGTATCTCCTTCGTAGGTGGTGTGCCATACGACTCCAATTTTTGCTTGTGATATTCGTTTACCCAAATCAGAACTAGGTAATGTAGCATACACGATAGTATTAGGCTGAAAGGAAATATAAGTTTCGCCATCAATTTTCTCCTTCTTTAAATCTTCACTGGTAAACATCAAATCACCTTGAAGAACATTTTTTATACCCAATTTAGAAAATTCTTTTAATGCAACTTTAAATTTAGAGTTAAGACCACCAGACACATCTGCATCTATTTCAGCATTTGATTTATACAATTTTGGATTTACATTGAATACAGATTTTTTAGCGACAAAGAACTTGCCATCTGAAGGGTCTACACCAGCAAATATAGCAGGAGCACCGTCCCACTTTACTGTCATATTTACACCACCAGATGCTGTACCAGCCAACATATTTCTTAACTCTTGTAAGAAATTTATTGCACCTCTAGCACCACCTACACCGAAGTTGATTATCTCATCTTCTAGATGTTCTAAATGTAAATTTTTACCCTGCTTATCTTCTAATAAGAATTCTTTAAATGTTAACATTTCTCAATTTTTCCATAGTTGTTATAACAACTATATTTATATAATTAAGGAATGTCAAGTGCTTTTAAAATAAACCAGACCTACAATTCAGATTACCAGCAACCATTACTCTCTCATGGTCACTTTCTTGAGGTGGTACTTTGTGTTTAACCCAACCAGGAAACATTACTAATAATCCATTATATGGTTGTACTTTGTAATCTGTATTAGTAAAAACTAATGGTGCACATTCACTCGTTACATTAACATAATAAGTCCAAGACCAAATAGCTGGCCAGTGGTCATGTGAAACAGTATGATTACCTTTTTTATAAACTGCACCCCAACAATCATAACAATCTGGTATAAATTGTACTGGTGAACACTCCATTGATACTTCTCTAACAAAATTAACTAATTCTTGAAAATGTTCACCACCAGCTTCTAATTGCATATTCCACTCTGTCATTTGTGCTTTGACATTTGATTGAAAATTTATTCTATCACCTTGTTGACGAATATATTTTTCTAGTAATGGATTTAAATCTTTCCAATCTTTATAATCTTTTAGAATAACTGGATATCTTTCTTTGAACAAAATATGATTGTCTGATTTACCCCATATTACTGGGTGTTCTTTTACTGGGTCATCTTTCATACTTTATCTTTCAAAAATTTAGGAAGAGTATCTTTACCAAATGGTCTTACTTTCATTAAACTTTGAACCATTTCTTCAGCATCTTCCTTGAATGTGAATACCTTAACAATATCATTTGTTGGTAATTCAATAACTGCATATTCAGCTTTGTTATCTCTCCATAGTATATCAACAAAATATTTAACCTTATATTTATTATACCTTGAGGTCGGAAAATTTCTCATAGGTCTTCTCTCCCAATCTTTTACCAACATTGGTATTATCAAAGACTGGTTCACTCTGACCTGCATCTACAATGTCATCTTGTGCAACTTGTTCTACATCATACAATTTCATTTTGGCTCTATCTATACCTATAATAAATCTTTTATTTATTGTTGGGTCATTATATCTATTCTTTAATTGTTTAATCATTATCTGATTTAAATCTTCTAGTTCTTCAGTAGAAATAATTGCTAACATCAAATCAGCAGTAGCAGGTAAACCAAAACTTTCTGAAGTATCTTCTAGACCAACATCAGAAGAAGTATATGCACTTCTCGTTGTTTGTGTTGCTGATACTATTGGTAAGTTACTTTCTACTGCAAGACCTCTTAATTCTTCAGCGATAGCTTTGATGTAAAAATAAGAACCTACACTTGCATTATTTCTAAATCTTGATGATGAGCAGATATTTAAATAATCTACAAATATGATATCAGGCTTGAATGATTTTTTAATTGCAAGTTCTTTCATTAAACTTTTAAAATGTCCACAATGTGCAGATGCAGTTGGATATTCTTTGATTACTATTTTACCAACTGTTTTATTTTTTATTTTTTTGATTTTATCATCAAACATTTTTTTAGGTAATTCGTGTAATTCATCTATTGTAATATTCATAAGATTGGCATCTATTCTTTCAGCGATTCTCTCTTCTGCCATCTCAAGAGTTATATACAATACATTTTTACCTTGCATTAATGTTGATGATGCAAGATGGCACATAAACAATGATTTACCAACACCTGTACCAGCAAGTGCAATATTCAATGTCTTTTGTGGTAATCCACCTTTTGTTATTTTATTAAAATATTCTAAATCGAAAGGTATTCTATCTTCAACTCTGTGATAATAATCATATCTTCTATCTGACTCTTCAATATAATCATGACCAATATGATTGTCAAAAGATACAGAAAGTGCATCTGATAATAGTTCAGGTATAGCTTCTGAAGTTTTATCTTTTACTTTATTGTCAATAATTTTTATACTATCGACTACTGCATTATATACAGCTTTGTCTTTACAAAACTTTTCTACTGTATTTAATAACCAATCGTAGTCTACTTCACTATTCTCTAATGAGTTTAATAAAGTTAAAACAGATTTATGGTCGTTATCAGATAAATCTTTTCTATTTTCAATCTCTATTTCTAAAGATGTTTTAGTTGGTGGATTAGAATACTTTTCAACGAATTCATTTATTTCTTCAAAAAGAATCTGTTCACTTCTTTGGTGAAAATATTCTTTTTTTAAAAACGGTATAACCTTACGATTAAATTCTTCATTATGTATCAGTTGACTTAGCGTTGTCTTCTCTATCGTCTGATTTTGTTCCACTAAAAACCTCTTTCCTTGAATAATGTCTATCTACTATATCACATAGTATATCACCAATTAAATTTTTAAAATCTCTACCAAAATAATCTGCATCGTCTTCTGGTAACCCATTTCTGTCGATTATTTTATAATTAAATTTTAATGTTGCAGGTAGTGTACCATTATTAGCATCTTCTACTTGTGCTATTTTACCATACTTGTAAATGACACCTTCATACTTTCCACCTTTAATACCAATGCAATCTTCGTGTTCTTTTTTATTAGTTACCATAACATAATCGTCTGCAATTATACCTAAATATCTTTTAGAGTAATCAAAAGCAGGCCTATTCGCTGCTAGTGTCACGGTCTTCGGGTCTTTGTCCACCATACCTAAACTCCTTCTTTGCACACTCTTCTAAAATGTCCATAACATCTTGAGTGAAATATTTCTTTGGACTACCTAATATTGTTTTACCATATTGTTTAGAACCATCTGGTAATTCATATCTAGTTGCCACTTTTTTAAATACATTATATTTTTCAGCAAGTTCTAACAAGCCATAATATCTATCCAGACCTTTATTATATGTTAATCTCACATCAACCATTTTATTTTCTATTGTCATTCTAGATTTATGATTCTTACAATGTATTATATTACCTACAACTTCACTGCCTTCTTTTTCTTTTCTTTTAGAAAGGTATACAATAGATGAAGCTGCATATTTTAATCCAGAACCACCACCCATTTCTTTTGTTGGAAACATAGAACCAACAACATCATATGTATGGTTCGTTACAACCATAGGTACTTTTGCTTTACCAAGTTTTAAAGTCAACACTCTAAATGCTGCTTTCAATACTTGTGCTCTAGTCATATCTCTTGTTTCTTTTCCTTCAGCAGTATCTTCAACTTCTTTTGTTGTTGATAACATACCTAGTGAATCTAATGCAAGAAACAATGGTCTACGAATAGATGTATCTTGTTCTATATACTTATCTAAAACTTTTAATGATTGAGTTCTAAATTCTTGTACTGTTGTTACTGGTAATATTACCATTCTATCAGCATCTATACCTCTATCAATAACCATTTGTTTTGTAATTGCACTTTCTGATTCAAAATATATGACACCACCATCTGGATGCTTATCAAGAAAATGTTTACACATTCCCATAAGAAAAAATGTTTTACCAGTTGCACTTTCACCAGCAACTGCTGTAATTTTATTGGCAGGTAAACCACCATATAGTGAACCCGACAACAATGCATTAAATGCATACGAACCAGTATCTATAAATGTATCAACATCACCAGCTTCAACACCATCAGATACTAAAGATGCATATTCGTTACCTGTTGTTTTGATAACTTCTTTTAAAAAATCTGTCATACTATCTCCTATTTTATTGCCAATGCACCAACGAATAAATGATTACTCCAGAAACATTGTACATCTTGAAACCCTGCATTAAGTATCATAGTTTTAATTTCTTTCCAAGTATTTGGTTTTAACATATGTCTTAATGTTCTCTCTTTATCCATAATATCTTTGGCTTCAAAATGTTTTCTTTTATAATCATAATAATTAAATGTCATCATTTCTTGTAATTTTGCATTTGTACAAATAAGTTTTTCTGCAAATAAAAAACCACCACCAACATTTAAACCATTATAAATTTTTTTTATTATATTTTCTCTATCTTTCATTGACATAAATTGTAAAGTAAATATCGATGTAACAAGCGAACAGTTTTTAAAATCATAATATTTTACATCATCTTTTATGAAATTAACTTTTGTATTTGGAAACATCTTATTAAGTTCTTTTTCTCTATTGTCTAATGATTTAGAAAAACCTTCTGCCAATTCAACACCCTCATATACTGCATCATCTATATTAGCATCTATGTGAGCACTTATCATTCTTTTAGTAACTTTACCTGTTGAACAACCAACATCTACTACTTTAGTATCTGGTTCAGCAAAATACTTTGATAAGTTCACAATGTCTTCTAACAGATTAGAATACCCACGAATAGAATGTTCTATGTGTTCATCAAAACCTTCTTCTCTATGTGCAAAAGTAAAATCGTATTTAGTCATTCATTATATCCTTATATGGTTTTAATACTTTTTCATATACCGACTCTGAAAGAGCCTTCATCATAAGAGGTGGTACCATTCTACCTATTCTCTCTGATTGTTTCTTATGTTCACCAGTTAGTTTAAAATCTTCTGGTAATGACATAATTCTTTTTAATTCTTTAATAGTAAACTTTCTATTTTCTGTTGGGTGACACACACCAGCGACACCAGCAAGATTACCCATTGCAGTAATCGTAGGACAAGGTTTCTTATAACTTGTTCTTTTTAAATTAAAGTGATGGCCTTTTTCATGATAATCCATACCTGTCAAAACTTTATCAGGATTGAGTGGCATCTTATGTAATGTAATACCAACTTTCTTTGGTGGTGTCAAAGCATCTAAAAGATATTTTAATTCTTCTTCATCTTCATTTTTTATATCTTGAATAGCTTCACCTAATGTAGTTTGATGATTATTATGTGTAGGAAACAAATGACTCATAGTCATAAAGTTTATACCTACTTTATCTGCAACATCTTCTCTAACACCTATAAAGAATGTTCTTTCTCTAGATTGAGGTACACCATAGAATGATGCATTTAAAACATCTGCAGTAACTAGATAACCTATTTCTTCAAAAGTATTTTGTATCTTATTAAAATAAAGTTTGGCCTCACCCATAGTCAAACCTTTTACATTTTCACCTATAATAACTCTTGGTTTAATTACATTTGCAACTCTTAAAAACTCAAAAAATAAATCTTCTACATTTGATACACCTTTAATATCTGAATATTGTTTTGTCTTACCAAATGCATCTGCATGTGTATTACCTGACTTATGTGACATTGAACCAGCAACACTAAATGCAGAACATGGTGGTGAACCATCAAGTAAATCTAATTCACCAACTTTTAAATTTACTTCTTTTAATATATCATCACCTGTAAGATTTTTTATATCATCAGGTAATATCTTTGTATTAGGATAATTTTCTCTATAAGTTTTTCTAGCTTCTTCTACAAATTCATTAATAAGTAATATCTTACCACCAGCCAAACGATAACCAGTAGAAGAACCACCACCGCCAGCAAATGTAGAAACTACATTAAACTTTTCTTGTTTCTCACCATCATAAACATCTTGTAGTGAATATCTTTTATAATTCATTAAATGGTCTCAATACTTTCTCGTAAAGTGAATTTGCAAGTGCAGCCATCATTTTAGGTGCTACCATACGACCTATTCTTTCTGCACTTTGGTCAAATCTTTTTGCTACTGTTTCTCTATCTGATTTCATAACAAAGTCTTCAGGTAGTGACATAATTCTTTTTAATTCTGGTACAGTAAACTTTCTGTTTTTCATTGGGTGAAACACACCAGATACTACTGTTTGTTGTCCTCTTTGTGTTAATGTTGGACATGGTAAATCTTGACAAGGCCTAATCATATTAAACATTGACCTTTTAGGATTAATATCAATAAATCTTTCGTCTGATGGTTTTAAATGTTTAGGTGGGTCAAACTCTAATAGTTCTATCCACTTCTTTTGAAAGCCACCTTGAACATAATCTAACAACATTTGTTCTTCTTCTTTATCGTTTTCAATACCTTCAAGTGCATGTCTTAATGTAACCATTTCTTTATTCTCTTCTGGAAATACATTATTAAGTGTCATAAAATTTAAACCAACAGCTTCGCAAACATCTTCTCTAACACAAACAAACATAGTTCGTTCTCTCGCTTGTGGTACACCATAATGTGCTGCATTCATAACTTTATAAGTTACATCATAACCTATATTTTGAAATGCATTAATAAATTCGTTTAACTTCTTCTTGGCTTCACCTGCAGTAATACCTTTAACATTTTCTGCAACGATAATCTTTGGTTGTATCTCTTTTGCAATTCTAACATATTCTAAAAATAAATCTTCTATATTTTCTACTTTCTTACCATCTGAATATACTTTTTCCTGGTCCCAACCTTTATCTCTTTTACCTGAAATACTAAATGCAGAACATGGTGGTGAACCATCTAATATATCTAATTCAGTAGGTATAATATCTGCAGCATCTAAAAAATCAAAACCTGTAAGTGATTTAATATCTTGTGGTAATATTTGAGTATCAGAATAGTTATCACTATATGTTTGTCTTGCAGCTTCTACAAACTCATTTACAAGTAATACTTTACCACCTGCAAGTTTGTAACCAGTAGAAGAACCACCACCACCAGCGAATGTAGATATTACTGTAAACTTTTCTTGTTTAGATGCTTCAATAACATCTTTTAAATAATACTTCTTATACAAAAAAATTCTCCAATGAAGTGTCACCATTGTAACATACTTTCCAGTCTTTGTAAACCTCTAACATGCGATTTCTTTTATTAAAGTTTATTTTATTATTATTTAGCAGACTTTCAAATAGTGTTGCGATACCACTATCAAGCTGTAAGTTTAAATGATTTTTTACTTTACCAACTTTATCAAAGTATGATTTAAAAGCATTTCTAATATTATGTTTCTGAAAAGGTCTATTTAATTCATACCAATTATATTTGTAAAAGTATTTCTTAACTGCTTTATCTAAATATGGTGTAACAAAAACTTTATTATGTTTCTGTGCTAACTTCTTATGTTGTAAATAACCAGCACGATTTTCTCTTTTAAAATAATCATTTCTAAACTCATCGAATAAACTTTTAGGTTCTTTATAATGCATACAAGCTTTTTTACTTACACCATAATATCCATCTGCAGCCCAACCAGACAAAACATATTTCTCTTTAATCCACTCATAAACATATAAGAAAGGATATACACATTCAAAATGTGTTTTCTTTTGACACCCATGTTTTACTAATCTATGAAAATCTTTTTCTAAATTTTTAGTAGGTATATTTACACCTACAAAATCCCAATTCATAATTTTACAGATTTCTTCTGCCTTGGCATAATCATAAGATGGTTTGTTATCAAGTTGAAAACTATAACATCTTAATCTTTTAAAAGCAAGATGTGCAGCAAAGGCAACTGAAATAGAATCTACACCACCAGATAAAAGTATTGCCACATCATGCTCTGGTGCCTTTTGTTCTATGTGTTCAATGAGTAGTTTACCTATCAAAAGAAATCCTCTAAAGTTCCTTGAGTACCATAAGTTCTATCCACAGACCATCTTATCGTATTTAAAATTAATGTCAAGGGTTCAACAAAAACTTTTTCAAACTGTGTTTCATAATCTACAAAACTGTGTATATTAAACTCTTTAGGTAATTTAGTCATAAATGTAATTACATTTGAAGTAAAAGGGTTTGGTTGTTTAAGATATACAAACTTAATCTTATCACCTTCTTGTATCAAAGGATATTTGTTTATTAGTTTGTTTTGTTTTACTTTATGATTGTAAATCAAAGCACCTTTAACATGCATAGGTGTACTTTTCTTAAATGTAGTACCACTATCAAAATACTTTGACAAACCTTTTACTGACCTAGGAAAAGATATAAGTTCTGGATTAACATTTAAAAACTCTTCTCTAAAAGTTCTAATAAATTGATTTAATTCTTTTTCGTCACTTGTCATTATAAGTTCTAATGCATCTTTAATCTTTGCTCTACACATCGCAGGTGTTGAAGACTTAACTGCTTCAATACCCATAATCTTTAATTTAGATTCGTTATACGAAATACCTTCACTATTCCAGACATTTAGAATATATCTTTTCTTTGCAACCCAAATACCTTTATCTGCAATCACTTCTCGTTTCATAAACATCTTATTTGCAAATGCATTTGTATATTGTTTAAGTTCATCATACGATTTTGTAATATATGGTTCAATAGATTCTGATGCAACTTTGTCTAGAAAGTTTATTGTTTTACTTAACACATTATCACTTTTGATTGTTTCAGTAACAAGTTTATCCATAGTCAAGTAAACAGAATCGGTATCAGATGCAATTACATAATCATCATTTGTTTTTAAAATATTGTTTAGATATTTGTTAAGTTTGTTTTCAATCCAACGAATAGATAACTGACCACTCTTTGTGATACCTTCTGCAATTGCCTTGTCATAATATCTAAACCACTGATTACCTATTGCACCATAAGCAGAGTTTAAAGAAATCTTACGAGCCATCTGAATATTATTATATCGACTAATTAATTTTAAATACTTTTTATCTTTAGTGTCTTCGTATTCTTGTTGTGCAGATAACATTTTCTTTTTGTAAATAACTCGTTCATCATAAAGTTCTTGCATCATCTTTGGTAGAAAACCTTGTTTATCTGTTCTGAATAAAGCACCATTTGGTGTCATAGTAGTTTTGTCTGGTATATCTAGTTTGATACCTTTTAACATATCGTCAACAGAAATATCTTGATGTTTACTTTTTAGTAATGTTTCTGGTGAAAGATTGTATTGCATAATCAAATGTGGATATAGTGAATTCAAATCAAACGACACTACCCATTTATGTAAACCAGTTTGTGGTTCTTTTACATATGCACCTTCATATTGTTCTTCTTTTCTATGTGAGGCTTTTTGTGGTATGGCAATCTTTCTCTTTCTCAAAAAGTTATAGATTAAAATATCCCAATATTTTACTTGGCCAAAGACATCAGTATAATTTACTTTGGCCTCATATGCCATTGTCAAAAGTAAACTAATCAAACCCATCTTATCTTCTAACTTATCAACAATTTCCACATCTTGTATATTGTAATCGATAAAAGATTGAAAGTCTTTTTCATACCATTCTTTAAATGTTTCATATGGGTTTTCGTCTTTTTGTTCACCAAGTTCTACTGAAGCAATGTGGTCAAGTCTATATGATTCTTGTTTTGTATATGTAAACTTTTGATAGAGTTGTAAATAATCAAGTTGTGATATGCCCATGATATCATAAATTAAATGATTACGACCCATTGAATAAATCTTTCTTGAACTAACATTACCCCAGGGTGATAATTCTCTCATCTTCGATTCACCACAAACTTTAAATATACGATTGCATAAATACGGAACATCAAAGAAGTCAGTATTCCAACCAGTGATAACATCAGGATAATTTTTTGTCCAGAAAGACATGAACTCTAAAATCAAATCGTGTTCGTTAGGACAACGAATGTATGTTACATCTTCTCTTGTATTCTTGTAAGGTTGTGTACCCCAAACAATAATCTTTTTTGATTGTTGATTTTTAACTGTAATTGATAATAATGGTTCTATTGCAGTTTCAGGATTAGGAAAACCATTATCACATTGAACCTCAATATCAATAGTAAATGTTAATATCTTATCGTTATTCCAATTTACTTTTTGAGGAAATGTATCTGAAATATAAGTATATGCAAATCTATCTAAACCATAGATTAAATGTGGTTGACTTTCATACTTGAGAATAAAGTCTTTAGCATCTTTAATTGTATCACACTTGTATGGCATAAGATTTTTACCATTAAGTGATTTCCAATCTGTCTGTTTTTGTACAGGCACAAATAGTGTAGGAGAATACTTAACTTTAAAATTAAGTCTTTGATTACCTTCAACACCACGGACTAAAAGAAAATTACCCCACTGCACCACATTAGTGTAAAAATTCATAATGTAATTATATCACCCTTTTTAATAAAAGTCAATCCTCAAATAATTCATCAACTTGTGGAAAATACTTTTTCATTGCAGCTACTAAATCTTCGTAGTGTGCAACTTCTTTTAATTCTTTTTCAATTTCACCAACAATATCTGCATGTTCACCTATACCAGTTGGATTAGAAAGTAACACCTCAACATTTGCAAGATGCTTTCTTATGTGACCTTCTGCATGAACTAAAAATGCTGATATTAACTTTTGTTTAATCGCTTTTTGATTCATCGTTTTCCTTTTTCTTTCCTATATTATATTTTGGTTCAAGAATCCATTCAGATTTTTCTTTGAACGAAATAACTTTAATTTGAGATAAAGGAGCCTTTGGCTCTGGTTCGCTGTCAAAACTAACTAGATTCCAATCTTTGAGTAGGCCTGCGATAGAATTTCTTCTACCTATATCATTTTCTGTAATATTGTGTTCTTTTCCGTCAAGGGCAAATAGTTCTTTGAAGTGAACTATGTAATACTTGCCTTGTTTGTGAAGAATATGACAAGATTGATATAATTTTTTTTCTTTTCTTGATGATACACCAATTCTTGAAAGTGTTTCCCTGACTTTTAAAAAGTCATCTGGTTCTTTCAAAGTTACTTCGAGCATCTTATCAAGAGTCCATAATGGTTCATTCATTTCATTCCACCTTTATTCAGTTTACTTTTGATGAATTCTATTTGTTCATCATCTAGTATGTCAAGAACTGATTTTGCTTTTGAATTACTATAATCATAATATTCTTTTACATACTGTAAATTTTTTTGTTTACTTTGTTTTATCCAAGGAGCATATCTTTTCCTTGTTCTAATAGTATTTAGTAAAAAGTCATACTTTAACTTTGAGTCCAGTATGTGATGGTGATTCATTTCGTTTACAAGTAAGATTGTATCGTTAAATGGTGCTAAACATTTATTGATAATAAATGAATTGTATTTTTTTTCATACATTTCATCTTCACTATCCATAACATTTTTTTTAGTAAAGTTAATTGAGTTTAAATACTCTTTTATTTCATATGCCATTACACTGGTGCACCTGTAATTTCATTTGAATCTTTTGTTGGAGTCTGTGCCAAAACTTTAGTGTCAGCAAGAATTGGTGCTTGTTTAGTTTCTATTTCAAAATTAGCAGATAAAGTTCTTCTTTCACCTTCACCATAAAAAGGTGACACTGCATGTTTCAACCAATTAGGAAACATTAGTAATTTACCAACTTCTGGTTTAACAAAAGATTCTTGTACTGGTTTTAATCTTTTAATATCTGCAGAACCATTTATACCCCAACTAAAAAAAGTAAAACCATCAGTGCTACCAGATGCACCATTTAGATTCAACTTCAAACCACCTTTGACAAAATCTTCAGCACTACCAGGTAGTTTTTCAATTTGAGGTGGTACTTTTAAATATAATATGCAAGACATTCCCATATCTGTTCTTACACCATGGTCATGTAATGGATTATAATCACCTTCATAACTATGTACAGACCACATTGAACAACAATCTATTTTAGCCTCTACTATACCTTGATAATTTAAATAAGAAAGTGCAAAACCTTCTAATAATTTTTTTAACCCTAATACAGGTTTGTGTTTAAAATCCATATCTAGTTGTGCAGACTTTTCGTTTGATTTAATTTGACCCACTAATTCATGAGAAAAACTTTTGGCATCATCTCTAACACTATCAATATGAGTGTTTATCTCATCAGTAACATAACTTGGTAAAAACACTTCTAACATTGTTAATGCTGGTTTAGTAATCATAGCCATCTGAATATCATTTGCTAATTTCATAGCATCAGATTGATTTTCTATTGTCATAATATCTCCTATTTAAATTTACATTCACCCATAAGTTGAGTTAGACAGGCAAGTAAATTTATTTCTTGGTCTGCCACAAATGCTGCTTTGTATTGATAATCAGCAAGTATCAATACTGAAGAAGCAATAGAGTGGCCACCATCAAAATACTGATATAAATTATCGTATATTTTTCTAAAAATTCTAGCAGGGTCATTATCTAAATTATTTACAACCCATTTTCTTACACTTGTAAAATCTTTTTCTTTCATAAAGACAATTAAATCTTTCATATTTTTTTCTGAAAGGTTTACAAGAATACCACTATCGATTTGACCAGATGATGAATACCTTTGTAATTCATTCAAACATCTTCGCCAATCAGGAAAGAATTTCATTATAAGTTCTGCAATAACTCTTTTATCGTATTTAACTTTTTCTGTATTGAGAACACTCTCAATACTATTCATAAAATCTTGTGCAAGTTCTTTTTTTTCTGATGCAGGAATATTAAATTCAACAACACTACAACGACTATGAAGTGGTTCAATAATTCTATTCTTAAAATTACAAGTAAGAATGAAACCACAATTCTTGTGGAACTCTTCTATCATACCACGAAGTGCTGGTTGTGTTGATTGAGGATTTAGATAATCTGCCTCATCAATAATAATAAACTTTCTACTACCTTCTAAAGACATAGTAGATGCAAAGTTTTTCATCTTGTTACGAAGTACATCAATACCTGACTCTTCAGAACCATTAATAAGAATATAATCATAACCTATTTGTTCTAACATTGCTTTGGCAACAGTGGTCTTACCGACACCAGGGCCACCTGTTAGTAATAAATTAGGTATACCATTATTTACAAATTCTGTAAAAGTCTTTTTGTGATTTTTAGGTAATACACAATCTTGTATAGTTTTAGGTCTATACTTCTCAACCCAAAGAAAAGTTTCTTTCATAAAACTCTCCTATGCGTTGTATGTTGATTCAGGTTCTAATGCAATAAAATATGATACATCTAAATTTTTATGTGTAAAGTATGAAATACCTTTTGATGATACTTGTACTTTATAATCACCAGGTAATAGTTTTAGATTCTCTACTTTAAAATAAAACTCAAAAAATGCTGATGCATTATTACCTATTGTAACTGCATAATCGTTAGACGAATTATTCTTTTTATCTTTTACTTTTAATTGTATTGTACTATCTTTTTGACCAGTTAATACTAAATCAGAAACACCAAGAGTACCAGCTGCAGTAGTAACCTTTTTTAAAACTTCTTCTGTAAAATCTACTTCTACATCAACAGATGGCATCTTAATATCTTTATCTACTGTAACGATAACAGATGGGTCTGAAAAGTGATACTTACAGCTTGAACTGTTGTCTTCTTCTGCAATGGTCATATACTTATCAGTAAATGATAGTACAGGTTCTTTGAATAGACTCATAGCAGACAAGAATTCATTTAAATTGTAAATAGGAATATCTTGAGTGAATGTGTCAGGTACATTTGCCGATGCAACAATATTTTTCATAGCAGATACAGTTTTTAATTCTGAACCATTTTTAATTAAAATATTTTGATTTATGTTTGCATACGACTTTAATATTTCTTTAGTTTGATTGCTCAACTTCATTTTTTTTCATCTCCAAGTCATTATTATGTATTGCAATAATCGCATAATGAATTATCTTCATTAAATCTACTCTATTCTTACCAGCTTTTCTACCATACCTTTGAGCGTATTTCATAATGTTTCCAATACAAAAACCCTCACCATGACCAGAGTCTATAATGAATTCAGTAGATTGAAATTTATTCTTACTGTAATGTTCACCATAAGTTTTGTCAATATAGGTTTTTAATTGTTTTAGTATTTCGTCTTCAGAATATTTGTAGTTTATTATCATATCACCATTGTATAATAAAGGTGGGGCTTTGTCAACCCCACCTCTAATATTATTTTACTTCAATCGTTTGAGGTTTTTTGTGGTCGGGCACAATTCTTTCTAATGCAATGTATAACATTCCATTTTCCATCTTTGCACCTTTCACTTTCATCTCATCTGATAAAGTAAAAGTTCTTTTGAAGCTTCTATGAGAAATACCTTTGTGTACCATGGTAGTTTTCTCATCTATCTCTTCTTCAACTTTTTTAGAAGAAACAGTTAAGCTTCCTTCCTTTAGTTCAATATCAATGTCTTTTTTGGAATAACCAGCCAAGGCCATCTCAATTTGATAGTTGTAGTCATCATTTTTGACTATGTTATATGGTGGGAATCCACCACTTGTTGTATGAAAGTCAGTATCAAAAAGTCTATCAAATAGACTATCAAAACCAACTGTGTACGGTGTTAACCTATTACGGTCTAATGTTGCTAAAGTATTCATATCTATCTCCTTCTTTAAGCAAGATTAATATTTGAGTCCCAAAAAGGCAACTCATAAAGTTGGGGTTTTTTTGTTAGAGATAAACCCCATAACTCTATTTATTTATGACACTAGGGTAGGTATATTATATTGTGTCATTGAGAAGTCTTATGAATGGCTCCTCGTCTATATTTATAATTATATAGTACATCATTTAAACTAAAAGTCAACCCCCAGCCTGAACTTCTTGCATAAATTTATTCCAATAATCTTGTCTAACTAAATCACCTTCTGCCATAAACATATCACAACTACAATATGCACAGTTTTTACCCTTGAGTAAATAATACATTACAGTATGAATATAATTTGCTTTATCATTGTCATGTGGAAACAATGGTGATGTATCTATGTTATTATCTTCTAATATCTTAATCGCATTGGTTACAAATGATTTTTTATCAATATGTTCTAGGTCATTACAAGCTAAAAATTCATGATACTTTCTTCTACTCATGCTGTGCAAGCTATACAGAACAGAATATACAGAACCAAATTGATGTTCTAATTCATCAGATATAAATAAATCTGCAACATCAGAAACTAAACCATCTGGTGTAATATCGTTAATTGAACCTTTATCCCATAAAAAGTTCCATTCACTATCTAACATATAATCAATTAATACTCTTAATTTTTTTGGGTCACCATCGTGTGTTACATAATTTTTTCTGTCACACTTATAATTTAATTTAAAATAAAATTGTTGGTTTTCTTTATCATATAATATTACATCTAAAATATCTACTGAAGATTTTTTAAATGCTTGAGAGTTTGGTGTAATAGCTTTTTCTTTGATACTACATGCACCAATAAAGTCTGGAAAGAAAGGTTGATATCTTGCTTGAAAGATACCAAACTTATTATCCCATACTTTTCTTTTGACAGCATAACCTAAATAAAAAACATCAGTATGACCTAATACTTCATAATCATTTTTTAAATTAAGACCATCTAACGATTTTGTGTAATGTTGCATATATGGTACACCTGTACCTTTATAGTATGCATCTTTTCCTCTTGATACTCTACTACCTACATGAGTTATCTTTTCTTTTATTACTAGCTCATTAACAATATCCCCATTTAAGTTATAAATGGGGATTACTGTTTGATTTGTGTTTTTTGACACTAGGCTGCTTCAGCCATTTCTAAAGCAGTGTTTAAAGCTTTCAACTTTAGTCTTCTATTTCTACCATACCAAGCAGAAGAAAGTCTACCATCAGTTGAATTACCTTGTAAGTGGTCGGTACTGTAAGTCACAGCATTAAATGCCTGCCACCAAGAACCTTTTGCATAATTTGCACCAGGTTGTGTTTCAATCAACTCAAATGCTCTTTTAGCATTTATTGTTGTAGGAACTTTAGGGTCTCTATCTTCTTTTTTAATTTTAGAAGGATAGATAGTTTCTAGATACTCAACCAATCTTTCGGTTGTATATCTTTTGTTACCAAGAAACTCAGCCATAGTTTTATAGTTCTCAAGTTTCTCTCTAGCGATACCAAGTTGTTGTTTAACAACCTCTGCATCAAATTGTTTTCTGTGAGTAACAGTAACCATCTTATCACTATTTTGACTCAATGATAAAGTTAAAGTATTATTACATACTACTCTAATTGGTGTCATTCTAATGTCGATAGATTTACCAAATTTGTGTGGATTAGAAAACAACATATAGTTTTCTACTTCATCACCTTTGAATAACTCAAAGCCTTGTTTAATTTTAGCAAGTGCCCAAACAATCTTACCGTCCATTAAAGACCCAGCAGTATGCATCTCTAAATCGCCTTGTTCTACATACTCTGAAAAGAAATCAAATGCTTCTTTGTTCTGAACTGGATTCCAATCTTTACCTACATGAGGTGATAAGATTTTATTATCTGAACTTCTTACTAATGAATAAGAACCAGTAGGTCTATACCCACCAGGTTTATCTTGACTAATTGGTAAGTTTACCATAGATGGTATTTTTTCTACTGTCCAATCTAGACCAGATTTTTTCAACATTTCATCTGTTGATAAATCGTGTGGTACTTTCGTACCTAGACCATGCCAAGGAACTTCCCCTGCATATGCCATTGTTTCTACTGCTGCTACCATAATTTGTTTCTCCTTTCAATAACAGTTTTCTTATTTTATTATTATACTATGCTACCATAGCGTTGTCAAGGGACATTGCTAAAATATTTTTCTTTTTTTCTAAAGTCAGAGTTTCACTCATCATTTTGTTAATTTCTTTTTCATCTAAACTATCTAGTTTTTGTTTATTTTTAGATAAAATGGTATCCTCTATAAGTTTTCTATAAGGACCAACTAACATATCACCATACTTACTATTATAAAATCTTACTCTAAAGCTTTTAGCATTTTCAAAAGTTTTATAATTTCTTGATAAAGAAGTATTTTTATTTTTACCTTCTTTAACATCTTGTTGTCTTCTCTCTTGATATATTTTAAATTCTTCTTCTAGAGTTGAATCTGCAAAATCAAATTCAATAGTAGCAACTACTTTTCCGTTAGGTGCAAAAGATGTAACTGATATTATTGGGTTCTGCTCTGAAAACTTTTCATATGCACTTTCTTGATTATCACCAAAATTCATAGTACCTGAACATTTAGAAATAGTTTTTCCGTGGTCACTAAAAGTTTCAGTTTTAATTTCAACAGCTCTCTTTGTATCTTTTTCAAAACCATCAAAACCGTGAAGTGCAGTATCGTCTTCATAATCAGAAAAATTTAAAATTGTTTTTTCTTTAATGATACTACCCATACCAGTAGATAACATTCCTTTACAGAAAGTTTTATCTTTATCACTTAATCTGCTTTTACCAAAAGCATAAGCAGTAGTATCACTTACTATCAATGATAACTCTTCTTTACTTAAAACATTTATTTCACTCATTATACACACTCCTCAAAATATTCCCAAGCCAACACTGGATTGAAATCATATTTTTTACAAATGTTACTGAATTCTTCAAAGTATTCACCATCTGGATACTGACCAGCCAACATAGCATTATAATTGTTAATAAGATTTTTCATCTTAATTTTATCTTCTTTCCAAATTTCATTATACATTTTTTTGTCCTTTCTTTCTGAAATTATGTCTTTATATTACTATGCTTTCATAACATTGTCAAGGGTGCTGTGCAATTTATTTGGTATTTTATTTATGAATATACATTATACAATCGTATAAAGTAAACTATATAATGATATAATCCAAGCCATAGGAGTTAATATGAATTTATTTACAATTGCAATGTCAATTTTTACTGTTGTTATGAGTATAGGAATGGGAATTAACTAAAAAAAAAGGGACCGAAGTCCCTTTTTCTAATTTCCTACTATATATGGAAGTAAAAAATACCCCACGACAGCTACAGCAATCCACATAATTAATTCTCCATTTTAACAACAACCCATTCGCCGTTTTCTCTACAAGCCATACCTTTACGATTATCACCTGTAATAAATTCTTTACAACGATTCGATTCTATTTTGTGAAGGTCTCTGGTATTATCCATATGTTCACCGACTTCACCACCGATAAACATACCTAAAAGACCACCTGTTGCTAAAGCGTAAGGGTTGTTGATTTCCATTAGTTGTGTGGATAATACACCCAAGAAACCACCAACACCTTGTCCTACACTTTTTCTAGACCAATCATCAGACATAGCTTCTTTATAAGAAAAGAATAACCAAGTAATGATGAAACCAAAGATAATCCATTTTATCTTCATTCTGTTATCCATCTATTTTCATCAGGACCATAAGAAGGTACTGTGTCAATATATCTATTTTGAACTTGACTATTAAATGTATCTGCTAAATCATCTAGTTCTCTTTCGATATTAGATAAAGATTGTGCTTCATCTTGAGCCTTTGACTCATTTACACTATTCTCTAATTCTTTAAAAGCATTTGTAGAACGAAGTTTAGAATATACTAATCTATCTTTTTTCATTCTATTCATAATGATTTTACTAGCTTCTTTATCAGAATATTCTAGTAAAACAAATGTTCTAAATTGTGGACCAGATGGATATACTTCCATCTCTTTTACTTTATAGCCTGCAACATCAACAGATGCAACTACATTTTTAGATACTTTTTCTATTTCTTCTAATACTGAAGTATCAGCATCATCAGTACCCATTTTAGCTACAAACTGTTTTGTCATACTATCAAGTTTACCATTGATTCTATCTGCCAGAACTGATTTAGCATTCATTACAGCAATATCTACTGATAATTGTAAATCAGGTGCAGTAGCAGTACCTGAAGAATAAATCATATCTTCTTGTTCAGGTAATTGTTTAAACCAATCTGGAATAATACTTGATTGAGATTCAACCTTTTTAGTTTGATATTCTATTTCAGGACTTAATACGATGGGAGTAGGTTCATCTACTTGAGTTGCACATGAACCAAGTAATCCGATGAGAGCAAAACTACTCAATGTCTTTAACTTCGAAACCATTGTCTTTCACCTCCTCTTCATCAGAATTTTGTAGTTTATCTTTTGACCAATCAGATACATCTTTTATATCTTGACCGAATCCAGAAACAGTACCACAAGACTGTGTAAATATAAGTAGAGCAGCAACTCCACATAAAATTAAAACATTAGTTATAATGCCTTTAGTTTTATTCATATATCACCTATTACATTGTTTAAGTTTAACTTCTTGTAATCCCAAATCTGGCATTACAACATTTATAGTTTCTATACTACACTCAACTTTAGGTTTTGTCAAGGTGCAATCTAGATTTTTTTTAGTTTCTATTGATTCAGGAATATACTCTGCTGTGAGTTTATCCTTTGCATTATCAATAGCTCTATCACAAGCCTCATTTTCAGACATATCAGAATTGAAGATATAGTCTTCAGAGGTGAAATACCAAATACCTTGTATCTTACCTTGAATCAAAACTTTACATTTTTTTGTTTCACCGTAATATGGAAAGACTTCTTTCTTTTCTATCTTTAAAGATTCAATCGTTCCTTGATATGTTGATATTGTTTGGTTTTTAAAATCACATGGGTGATAGGCCACATAATCTTGTGCATATACCATTGTAGGTAATAAACATAATATACTCAATTTTTTTATCATAATAATTTACTAAAGTTTCTTTGTTTTTCAAATTTTATTACACTTCTAAACTTATCAAACATTGTATCGCCTTTGTGACTTATAACAAATACATTTTGGTCAGCAAAAGTGTTTAATATTTTTAAGAAATCATCAGTGCCAGTTGTATCTAAACTACTATCAAATATTTCATCAAGTATCAACAAATTAGTGTTAGTAGAGTTTTTCATCTTTGCAACTGCTCTCCAAGTAAAGAGTAGTGCTAAATCTATTCTCATTTTTTCACCTTCACTAAAAGATGAATAACTAAATTCATCTCTGTGTCTGGACTTGATAGTTTCATTAAAACTATTATCTAGTGTAAAGTTAACATAAAAATCCATACTTGTCAAGTACCCATTGATTAATTTATTCATGATTGGTAGATACTTGTTGATTATCTTTGTTTTAATACCAGTGTCCATTAATAGATTTCTTGCAACATCTACATAAAACTTATCTTCTCGTAATTTAGATATCTGTTCTTCTTGTATTTTAAATCTTTCAGAAAGTCTTGTTAATTTAACTTTGTCTTCTTCAGATACTTGACCATTCTTATATTTTTCTATTTGTTTTTTTTCTTTTTCTATCAATCTTTTTAATCCAGACATAGATACTGATATCTTTGCAATCTCAACTTCTTTTTTTCTAATCTCTTTTGCAAATTCATTTAATTTACTTTTCTCTGTTTCTTTTGCTTTCAGTTCATCTTCTAATTTTAATATACCTTGTTTTAGTTCAGCTATTCTATTAGTCTTTTCTTTTATTTTCACTTGTTTTAATTCTTCATCTATTGTTTGTGTACAAGTTGGACATTCGTCATTTTCAGAAAAGAACTTTCTTTGTCTTTCGTTTTCATTTATTCTATTTGAAAGCTGTGCTTCCATTTTATGAAACTCTCTAATTGTGTTTAATAACTTATCTTTTTTATCTAACTCTGGTTGTGCTGATTCTATTTCATTCGATATTTTATCTGATTTTTCTTGTTCATCTAATAAAACTCTATTACTATCAAATATTAAGTGTTCTTTCTCTTCTATAATTTTATCTTTATTTTTTTTGAGAGATTGTATATATTGCTCTTGCATTGTTATCTTCTCTTTAGTAAGTTTTAATTCATACTCTAGAGTGTTTAATTCTTCACCAACCTCTTTATTTTTATGTTTCAATAAAAAATTCATTAAAGAAAATATCTTTATATCAAGTATTTCTTCAACAACTTCTCTTCTATCTTTACTTCTTAATTGCATAAATGGTACAAAGGTTGAAGAACCTAATATTACAACCTGTGTAAATGAACGATAATTTAATTTAAGTATTTGTTGCTCTAGTATCTTTTGATAATCAACACTATTTGCATCTTGATTTAACATTTTACCATTACAGTAAATTTCAAAGACCGTAGGTTTCATACCACGAATAATTTTAAACTTATTTTTTTGTATAGTAAATTCTATTTCAACAATAGCACTACCCATATTGATTGAGTTAACAAGTTGTGATTTATTAATTTGTCTGAAAGGTCTATTGAATAAAACAAAACATAATGCATCAAGAACTGTTGATTTACCAGAACCATTCTCACCTACTATTAATGTTGTTGGATTTCTATCTAATTGAACTTCTAAAAAATAATTACCAGTAGATAGAAAGTTTTTCCATCTTACTTTCTCAAAGTGTATCAATCTTTATATCACTCTCTGTTTCAATAACAACTCTAGCACCACAAGGCAGAATTGGTTTATCATTACCACCATAATACATTTTAGAAGGACCTAATATTTCTACACGATGACAATATGTATTTTTCTTACCTTCTTTGATTGTAATAACTGGTTCATTAGTTCCGTGTTTTTTATTTGCACGAATCTTATGTTGATTTACATGAATATATTTTTTAGTCATAAATTACTACTCTATCATATTTTTTTGTTTTGTCAATCCTCATCTTTACAAATACCCATAATCAAACCTAAAAACATTTTACCAGGTGGTGCAATAATTCTAATACCAGAGTTGGGAGGCATAACGATAAAACTACCTTCTTTAAGTGGTAATTTAAATATACCTTTCTCGCTAGTTTGTATATCTAAATCTATACAATCTGGTGTGCAGCAAGGTACATACAACATACGATAATGCGATGGCACATCTGTAGCCTTGTTAAAATCCGCCTGTACGACATAATATTTACCTAATCCAACATCTTCTAATAGTTTCATTAGTTTATCAAATAGTGGTTGCATCCAATCGTGTTCAGTTACATCTGCAA
>VTLG01012298.1_pt1 | contig 29129 bp, 53 predicted proteins | sample 4694571 | NCBI WGS metagenome assembly VTLG01 (sample SAMN12604809, study PRJNA352737) | marine metagenome | biome: ENVO:00000447; feature: ENVO:00000209|ENVO:00000569|ENVO:01000036; material: ENVO:00002151; isolation source: viral sequences binned using virsorter ...
TTCAGGCAAGGTACTACAAGTGCCAATTTACCCAACTGTATCTGCGGCGGCTGTTGCAGAAGCAACTGACCTAACAAATACTGCGGTCTCAACTTCCAAAAAAGATTTGACTGTATCAGAAGTCGGAATTATGGCTACTGTTACTGATCTTTCTAGGAATGTATCTGAATCAGATGTAATCAGAGACTTAGGAAAATTGTTTGGTGAAGCAATTGCGAAGAAAATTGATTTAGACTTAACTGCACTATTTGGCGGTTTTTCAACTACTGTTGGATCAAACTCAACAGCTATGTCTGCATCACTAATTTTCCAAGCAGTAGCAAAACTAAGATCGGCTGGTGTACCAGGTGATGACCTCGCTTGTGTTATACACCCACAAGTTGCGTTTGACTTGAAATCAGGTTTAACAAATACTTTTGCTAACCCAAATCCTGGTGTTGGTAATGAAGCATTGAGAACTGGTTTTGTAGGTCAGATCGCTGGTGTTGATGTATATGAAACATCAAACATAGCTGACTCATCTGGTAATGAGCCAGGAACAACTGGTGATTATAAAGGTGCTGTTTTCCACAGAGACGCACTAGGTTTAGCAATGATGCAAGACCTTAAAATCGAACAACAAAGAGATGCCTCAATCAGAGGTACTGAGTTAGTTGCAACAGCAGTTTATGGTGTTGGTGAACTAATCGATGGACATGGTTGTGAGATCGAAGCTGATTCTTCAATCCAGTAATTTTACTAGATTTTAGATCAACAACTAGGGGGGAGAGTACCTTTCCTCTCCCTCCAATTTATTTAACAAGGATTTTATTATGGCATTTGCAACAAGATCAGATTTATTAGTATATCAGCCTGATATAGGCGATATGGGTTTATCGACAAGTGAGCAAGACGCATTTGTAACTCAAGCAATTGCAGATGTGCAAAGAGATATCAGAAACAGATGGTGGTCAGTCTATCACAGCAACCAATCAAGAAATAGAAGCTATGCTGGTGGCATAGAGATTAATTTAACTTTACTTACTGACTCACAATGGACTAGAGCCACAGTTTACAGAACATTAGGATATTACATATGTCCAGCATTAACTAAATTTAACTCAGAGGGTGACGAAGATAGATTTCAACAAATGGGAACTTATTATCGCACAGCTTATGAAGATGAGTTTTCCGATATTCTGCGAGATGGTATTGAGTATGATGCTGACGAGGATAGTTCTATAGCTGATGCAGAGAAGGTGGCAATACATCAACTTAGATTGGTTAGATAGTGGTTGCAGTAAATATTAATGTTGAAGTTACTGCGGCTAAAGGTGCATTAGATCAATTAAAAATTAAAATACCTAACGCATCAAGGAAAGCACTAAATAAAACAGCAATGTTTTTGCAAAATGCAATCAAAGATAGGACAAGAAAAGGTAGAGATTTTAAAGGTAGAGCTTTTAGACCTTACTCTGCTAAATATGCAAAACGCAGAGCAAAAGAGGGAAGAACAACAACACCTAATCTATTTAGATCAGGTCAAATGTTAGGAAATATGTCATTTAAAACATTTTCTAAAACTAAGGGACAAATATTCTTTCCTAACAGACAACAAAATTTAAAAGCATTTTACAACGATACACTTGGTGTTGGTAAAGCACAAATTAAAAGAGAGTTTTTCTCAGTTGGTAAAAAAGAAGAAGATAAAGCAGTAAAAATATTTACTGATACTATGATGAGAGATTTAAGATTATGAGCGAAAGAGAAGATATTGCGGCACATATTGTTTCAACCTTATCTGCGGTTAGCAGTCCAATTACATTTGGTAAAGTAGAAAGAAATCCTTTTGATGCTGAAGAATTATCACAGCAACAATTCCCAGCAGTATTTGTTCAGACTGCTGATGAAACTAGAGAAGATATTACGATCAAGAATACTGGCATTACGAGACAAGGTACAATTGATTTTAGAATATTTGGTTTTGTTACTAATGGAAGTGCAACGACAACAAACATTGATACAAAAAGAAATCAATTAATATCAACAGTTGAAACTGCATTAGATAGTGATAGAACTAGAAATGGAAACGCACTTGACACGCAAGTGATTTCTGTTGAAACTGACGAAGGTAGTATATTTCCGTATGGCGGGGTTATTATTACCATAAGATGCTTGTATTCATTTACAAGTGGAACACCATAGGAGAGTTTATGGAAAAAGTTTATTTAATTAAAAATGGAGTAGTAGTTCACACTTCAAATCCAAATTTATTTCTAGCCGATGGTTGGACACATAAGCATAACAATCCTGAAGCTAAAAAACCAATAGGGAGAAAATATGGCAAAAAGAAAAAAACTACAAAATAAAGAAGGCGATATCGTTGAGGTTTGGGAAGATCAAGTAGCAGACCTCAAAGAAGCTGGTTGGAAAGACCCAGCAGAAAAAAAGTCTAAACCAAAACCAAAATCATTTAACACAGACGAAGGAGAAGAATAATGGCTGTACATACAGGAAGTGCTGGTCTAGTAAAGGTTGGCGGAAACACAGTGGCAGAAGTAACAGGATTTACTGTTGAAACGACTGCTGATGTCATCGAAACAACTGCACTAGCAAACTCAGCAAAATCATTTGTTGCAAGTAGAGCATCATTTACAGCAACAATCGAGTGTCATTTTGACGAAACAGATACAAATGGTCAAAGAACTTTGATCGAAGGTGCATCAGTAAACATATTTTTACACCCAGAGGGTAACGATAGTGGAGACTTTGTACTGCAAGGTGCTTGTATTGTAACTGGTAACTCAACATCAGTAACAATGGACGATACGATTAGACAATCTATATCTGTTCAAGGAACTGGTGGATTAACTAGAACAACAGTTTAATTTGACAATATAAAGTAAATAATTTAATAATTGCGTATGTCTGCAATCGACAAGATCAAAGATCATTACAACTCATTAAGCAAAGGCGAAAGCAAATACTTTGAAGAATGGGATTTAACTTTTTACAAAGAGCCAATCAATCTTGAAAAAAAAGGTAGGTTATTTAAAAAGATGGAAGTTGATCCAATTGAAGGTCTGGCATACGCACTTATTGAACTTGCATTAGACGAGCAAGGTAAAAATTTATTTACACTTGAACACAAAATGGCATTGATGAAGAAAGCTGATCCTGATGTTTTATCAGAGGCGGCTACTTGGTTGATGCAAACACCTACAAAAAAAGACATTAAAAAAAAATAGATAACGACCACGACTATAACACGATAGTTCAGTTGGCTGATTATCTTAAATTACCTATACATCAAGTTATGGAGTTCTCAGTTGAGGAGTTTATGACTTGGATAATTTTTTTAGAAGATAAAAGAAAACATGAACAGCATCAGGCGAATGTTGCTCGTATGAAAGCCAAATCTAGGAGATAAATGACAAAAAAAGTACATATAGATATAGTCGCAAGAGATAAGACTAAAAGAGCGGTTGGTACTGCAAAAAAAAGTTTAGGTGGTTTAAAAAGTTTTGCCCTGGCGGCAGGTGCGGCTTTAGCTACAATTGGTGCTGGTAGAGCAATTACCAATTTAGTCAATGTTGGAAAATCGATTGAAAGTTTACAGATAAGATTTAAACTTTTATTCGGTAGTGCGGAGGAGGGTGCTAAGGCATTTGATACCCTAACCAGTTTTGCTTCAAAAGTTCCTTTTAGCTTAGAAGATATAGCGGCGGCTTCTGGTAATCTAGCTGTTGTTGCAAAAGATGCCAAACAATTACAAGATATTTTAGAGATTACTGGTAATGTTGCTGGTGCTACTGGCTTAGATTTTCAAACTACTGCTAGTCAAATTCAAAGAGCCTTTGCTGGTGGTATTGCAAGTGCTGATATTTTTAGAGAAAAAGGTGTCAGAGATATGTTGGGTTTCTCTGCTGGTGCAAAAGTTTCAGTAGAGGAAACAAGAGAGGCATTTAATAGAGTATTTGCTGGAAATGGTGAATTTGCCAAAACAACCGAAGAATTAGCCAACACCCTCGAAGGTACTTTGTCGATGATTAACGACAAATTTTTTAATTTCAAAAGGGCAATCAATGAAGCATTTTTTGAAGAATTAAAGTCTCAATTTGGCGATCTTAATGAATTTTTAGATGCTAATGAAGAAGCAATATTAGGATTTGGTCGAGATATTGGCACTGGTTTAGCAACTGCACTTAAAGAAACAGTTGAGTCAGTACAAGTTATCACTTCTGGCTTAGATTTATTGGCAAGAGTGGTTGAAACAGCAGATGCCAAAACAAGTGGATTTACTTCTACTATTTTACAAGCAGCTGATCCTTTGCATGGGATAAAAGAACTTCTTAAATTATTTGCTCAAGAAAATGAAAATTTATCTACTACATTAGACAATCTTCTACCTAGGGCAGAAGTTTATACTGACCAAATAATGCGTTTGGCTGAGGGCTACGGAGTTCTTTCAACAAAAATTGAAGAAGAAACAAGCCCAGCAATACAAGAGTTAAGCCAAGATGTTTTAGATTTACAAGAAGCACTTATGCCACTTGGTAATGCCTTTGATACCGCATTTGCAACAGCAGATCAAAAATTAGAAGAGTCCGAAGCTAATAGAAAAAGAATATTAGAGAACGCAACTAAGAACTTTAAAGATGCAAAGTTTAAAGAAATAGACTTTCAAAAAATGTCTCAAAAAGAAGCACAGCAATTAACAAGAGCTGGTTTCAGACAATCACTACAAGAGGGTGCAAAACATAACAAAGCATTATTTAGAATCAATCAAGCTATGAATATAGCAGAGGCAATTATGAATACCGCAACTGGTGTTACAAGTGCTTTAAAACTTGGTCCAATTATCGGTCCTCCATTAGCACTTGCGATAGGAGCTATGGGTGCTGTTCAAGTTGCCACGATTGCAGCTCAACAACCACCAGCACAATTTGGTGGAGTAAGAGTTGCCAATCAACCATTCTTGGTTGGAGAGCAAGGTCCTGAGTTATTTACACCAGCGACTGCTGGAACTGTAACACCTAATCACCAATTAGAGTCTGCACCAACTCACATAGTTTTCAATATCAACACAGTTGATGCAAAAGGTTTTGGTGCTTTATTAGATACGAGAAAAGCACAGATTGTAAATATGATTAATTCAGCTAGAAATCAGAAAGGACAAAGTAATATTGTATGAGTGGTAGTTTTCCATCAAGCCCAGAACCATCTAGTATTAATATTAAATCTAACCAGACAACAATGGTTAGTGTTGCAATATCAGGTAGGAGACAAGCTAGACAATTACAAAACCAAAGATGGTCTATGGAAGTTGGTTTTCCACCAATGACAAGATCAGAGTTTGCACCTATTATGGCTTTTATTGTAAGTCAAAGAGGAAAGAAAGAGAGTTTTCAATTTACTCCAGTAATCATAGATGATGCTTTAGGGGTAGAAACAGGAACAGTCTTGGTAAACGGAGTTCATGCTGTTGGTGATACAACTATTGCTATGGATGCTTTTGCGGCTGACGGATCAGGTAGATTTAAAGCTGGTGATTTTATAAAGTTTGGCGGTCATAACAAAGTCTATATGGTTGTTTCAGACGTTACATCATCAAGCAATGCTGCAACAGTAACGATAGAGCCACCATTGACTACCGCTCTTTCTGATAATGATACAGTTGTATATGATAGTGTTCCATTTACAGTTGCATTGAGCAATGACATACAAGAGTTTGGATTACCGAGTGATGCTTTTTTTAGATATGAAATGAAGTTTATTGAGGTTATTTAATGTCAAGAGGATTACATTCTGATCTTCAAACGGAACTAGCAACTGACCATTTAGATCAAATACATTTAATACAGTTTGAAATAGCTGGAACTACATTTTACAGAACAAGTGCATATTTTGATATTACTTTTGACAGTAATACTTATACTGCATCTGCTGATTTGGTTAGTATTCCATCAATAAGTGAATCTAGTCAAATATCAACATCAAATGTTACATTTAACTTAACAAGTGTAGATCAATCATTTCTTTCATTGTTTTTAAATAATAATCATATTCATAGACCAGTTACAATATTTCGTGCTTACTTAAATGATAGTGGAGCATTAATTAACAACCCTTTTAAAATTTTTCTTGGATATATTTCAAGTTACACAGTCAATGAAACAACAACATCAAGCACATTAATGGTTACTTGTCAAAACCATTGGGCTAACTTTGAAATGAAAAGAGGTAGAAGAACTAACGACAATTCTCAACAGATACAATTTAGTGGAGACAAATTTTTTGAATTTTCAAATTCTTTAATTGTTGATTTAGAATGGGGTAAACAGAATGACAACACTTAAATATAAAGTTATCAAAGCAAAAAAAGAACATATTAAAATACTTCAAGAATTCGTTGTCAAGATGATTAAAAATGCTGATATGGTTTTTCCACCGATAAATATGATGAAAGCTAGTCGTTATGGTGCAAAGATGATTGAAGATGAATGTGTTTTGTGTTTGGTGCATGAAAAAAAAGTCGTTGGTGCTGTTTGTGGTTCTATTGCTCAATGGTGGTTTGCAGATACAAAAGTTTTACATGAAATGGGTTTTTGGATAGAAAAAGAACATAGAAGTATAGAAACAGCAACAATGTTATTAGATGGTTTTAAAAAAATAGCTGATAAAAATGCAGTCCCTTGCATGCTTAACACACTTGATGGAAGAGAAATACCTGCTAGAGAAAAATTATTTTCTGATGCTGGATTTCGTAGAGTAGGTCATAAATATGGGTATGGTTTATAATGTGCGAACCTGTTGAAGATATATTAGATGATGTAGAAGATATATTTGATGATGCTGTTGATTTTATAGAAGATATTGTTGATGATACTTTAGATTTTCTATTTGGTTGGTTGATACCTGATATGCCTGATATGCCTAATCTTGATAATTTATTGGCTGGTGATGGAATATTAGTAAACAAAAGAAACTCCGATAGTGCTTTGCCAGTTATTTATGGAACTCGTAAAGTAGGTGGTAATATAGTTTGGTTAGCAACTTCCGCCGATAATCAATTCCTGTTTGTTATTTTAGCTTTCTGTGAAGGTCAAGTTGCAAGATTTACAGAATTATTTATTGATGATGAACTCTATGCAACATTTACTGGATCAGACTCAACCTTTGGGACAAAAACACTTATTTCGAGTATGTCTGCTTTAGGTTTAAGTACACTTGCTCCAACAAATACTTCAGGTCTTTCTGTTGAAACTTCACACCCAGCATATCAAGGAACTGAAGAAATTGATGGAACAGAGACGACCCATTATTTAACAAACTTTACCTTTTTCAATGGAACAGATGACGGACATTATTACGGAGGTGGATTAACCTCTTTTGGAGATATGAATTCTTTGGGTTGGGACAATACTCATACAGGTAAGGGAATATGTCATGCGGCTTTTCGATTTAAATATAACTCTGACTCTTTTAATAGAATTCCAAAAATTAATTTTGTTATCAGAGGTAAAATAGTGAATACAAATTTAAGTGGGACTTCAATGGCATTTTCTGCAAATCCAGCTTTATGTTTACATGATTATTTAATTTCTACAAGATACGGAAAAGGTTTATCTGCAAGTGATATAGATGCAACAGCATTTACAACTGCTCAAGGAGTTTGCGATACAAATGTTGTTACCCATGTAAGAGGAGGAGTAGATGCTGATGCAACTAAATTATTCGAATGTCATGTGGCTTTAGGAAATAAAACTAAATTAATTGATAATGTAAAAACTTTAATATCATCTATGCGTGGTTTCTTTACTTATTCTGGAGGTCTTTACACTTTAAAGATTGAGGGAACTGGATCATCTGTTTTAACGATAACAGAAGATATGATGATCGGTGGATTGAAAATTATCGGTGAAGAAAAAGAAAAAAAATATAACAGAGTTATTGCAAGATTTGATAATGAAGAAAAAGCATATCAAAAAGATGAAGTAATATATCCACCAATCGTAGAAAACAATGTTGGAAGTGACTTTAAGTATGCCACAATGTTAGCTTCTGATAATAATGAAGAACTGCATTTTGACATGAGTCTCCCGGCAACAACAAGTCCATATCAGGCTGAAGATTTAGCTGAACTTGCATTAAAAAGATCACGAACTGGATTACGCATAGCTTTAAAAACTACATCCGAGGCTTTGAACTTAATAATTGGAGATATATTTGCTGTTACTCACACAGGATTTGGTTTTAGTTCAAAGTTATTTATTTGCAATGGTTTGACTTTAGATAAATCAGGATTTGTTGCTGTAAGAGGTTTGGAATATGATGCTTCTGTTTATACTTACAATACAAAGATACAAACACCAGATGCTCCAACGACATTCTTACCTAATCCAAAAGTTGTTAATGCTCCAACAATAACATCAATTACAGATGAATTGGTAAATGTAACAGAGGGCAATATTAATGTAATAATGACAGTTACATTGAGAGGAACACCAGATTTCTTTGTTGATAAATTTGAAGTTGTTTACAAGAAATCAACAGATACTATTTATAAAACATCTGGAATATCAAGTGCCACTGTAAGACAGATAGCAGTTGAAAGCGGAGCAACTTATAATGTAAGAGCAAGAGCAATTAATTCTCTTGGTTACAAATCTGCTTTTGTTACTGAAGATCATTTTGTGGTAGGTGCAAGTGATCCACCAGCTAACGTCAGTAATCTTTCAATAGATTTTCAAGATCAAGTTGCAGTTTTAGAATGGACACCTAGCACTGATTTAGATTTAAGTCATTATTTTATTAGATATACACCAGTCACTTCGAGTGCAAGTTATGCTAATACGACATTATTAGTTGATAAGGTAAGTCCACCAGCTAATTCTGTGATCGTACCAGCTAAAGCAGGAACATATTTTATTAAAGCAGTTGACTTATTAGGACATGAGTCTGTTACAGCAACTTCAGTTATTGGGACAATAAGCACATTTGCTGGTCAAAACTTACAACTTACTTTGACTGAAGAAACGTCATTTGCTGGTACAAAAACTGATGTAGCGGTATCAGATGGTGCATTATTTTTACAAGGGCAAGAAGTAACTAACTTTGATAGTGTCTCTGGAGACTTTGACGATCAAGGAGGCTTTTTTGATGAAATAGATGGCTTTGAGTCATCTGGAAGTTATGAATTTGCAAATCAATTTTCTTTAGGAGCTAAATATCAAGGAAGAGTATCTTCTTTTTTAAATGTTGATATGATTGATAGAGTGTCAAGTTTTGATGATGCTGGAGGTTTATTTGACTCTGCTCAAGGAAATTTTGACGATGCATCAGGGCAACCGCAAATGGATGCAAAGTTATTAATATCAACATCTGATGATAATAGTACTTATACTAGCTTTACACCTTTTCAAGATGGTAATTATGAGTTTAGGTTTGCAAAATTTAAACTTGAATTAACATCAGCAGTAGGTCATCAATCACCAAAAATAAACAATTGCCAAGTAAAATTATTTATGATGGAACGAACTGACAGACAACAAAATATTGTATCAGGAACAAGCACATCAGGAAAAGCAGTAACATTTGGAACAGCTTTTTATGCAGAGCCTTCAGTAACGATTGCAGCTCAAGACCTTGCTACTGGTGATTTCTTCACAATTACAAGTAAATCTGCAACTGGTTTTACAATAGAATTTTTTAACTCAGGCGGATCAACAATAAGTAGAACCTTTGATTATGTAGCCAATGGTCAAGGGAGAGCAATTTAATTGCCAAAATAAAACAAATCACTTATAAGGAGACAACATGGCACAACACGATTATAACATAGCAAATCAGACTTTTCCAAATACTAGGTCTGACATCAACAATGCTTTATCTGCGGTTGCATCAAACAACTCAGGTACAGCTGCACCAAGTACAACTTTTGCAAATCAATGGTTTTATGAAACTGATACTAATTTACTTCAAATAAGAAATGAAGATAATGATGCTTATATTACAATAGCCGAATTAGATCAATCTAACGATACAGTTGAATATTTTAAAGCTGACTCAATTAGAACTGCATTGATAGAATTTACAGATGGAGACGATGCGATCACGATAGCTGATGGTGGAGTTGTCACAATAAGTGCGTCTGGAACTGCTGTAACAGTTGGTGGCATCCCATTTTATAGTGCTGATAGTTCTATCTATACTCACGATGTCTCAGGCACAGATAATAGTGCTGAATCTAATGCCGCTTATGGATTTAATGCACTAGATGCGATTACAACTGGAGACTCAAATGTAGCTATTGGTGCTCAAGCTGGTACTGATATGAATACTGGTAATAAAAACGTGATGATTGGTAAAAATGCATTTTTTAATGCTACAAGTGCGGCAGAAAATGTTGTTATTGGATTTTTAGCTGGTGGTGCTGGCACAGCTACAAGTGGTTACAATGTCGTTATTGGTAACGAAGCGGCAGAAGAAATGACTAGTATGTCCGAGGCGACTGTTATCGGTTACAAAGCGGCTACATCAAATACTACAGGAAGTCATATTTTAGCTATTGGTTATCAAGCATATGATGGAGCAGATACAGAAAACCATAACATAGCTATCGGATCAGCCGCACTAGGTGGATCAGTTGCAGGTGGAGAATTTAATACTGTTATAGGTAATTTTGCTGGCGATGCAATCACCTCAGCAGATCATAACGTAATTATCGGTTATGGAGCTGGAACGGACATAACAGGAGGTGGTGCAGTATCAGGTCAAAATACTTGTATTGGAAGTAACGCAGGGGGACAACTGACAAGCGGTTATCAAAATATCGCTATAGGTCATTCTGCCCAAAATGGTCAAGGCGATGGTGTAGGTACTGATCCAATAACAGGAGCTAGAAACATAAATATTGGAGGTTTCAATAATACAACTGCAAATGACACAGTGCACGCAATTTGTATGGGTTATGCGATTGACTGTCCAAGTAATCAGTTTCGTTTCGGAAAACCAAGTAATGTTGTTTTCAATACTTTTACATCCGACAATACTTGGCAACAATCATCTGATGTACGAAAAAAGAAAAATATAAAAGATGCTGTTTTAGGTTTAGATTTCATAAATGATTTAAGAACAGTAACTTATGAATGGAAACCAAATTATGAATTTCCTGAAGATTTTGCAGAATACGGTGAGGAAAATCATATGACATTAGACGTTACTATGCATGGTATGGTAGCACAGGAAGTTAAAGAAGCTTTAGATAAAACTGGAGTTGATAGGTTTGCTGGGTGGCAAGAAGATGAAAATGGATCGCAGTATCTATCAAAAGAAATGTTTGTTTTCCCTTTAATCAAAGCAGTTCAAGAATTATCTGCTAAAGTAAAAGCTTTAGAAGAAGCATAAAAAAAAGGAGAATATTATGTCAATAAAAAAAGAATGGATATCAGCAATTCCAAAAGTAAATGCTGCGGGTAATGTTACTGAATGGAAAGTTAAATATAAATATACCGATGGTGATTTTTCTCACATTTTTGAGAAGTCTGAAAAGATAGATACACCATCAAAAACACCAAACAGCTATACTAAATCAGAATTGTTAGAACTTATGAACCAGGAACATTGGGATGATATGTTTAACAAAAAAAACAATGCATATAAAAATCCAACACCAGTAGAAACTACTGATAACGATTTTGATATTAATTCATTAACATAGAATAAATAATGGAAATTAAACCACAAGAAGCAGTAAACGCATTGACTAAACTTTTAAATGAAAAAGAAAACATTATTAGAGGTTTATATATTCAACTGGAAGCTCTGCAAGGAAAGTTAAATGAGAAAGAAAAAGAAGATGCCGAGCCAGAGCCAAAAGAATAGCGAAGCAATACAAAGCCTAGATAAAAAGGTTGCGTTGATTGAAGCTGATATAAAATCTATTAAGGACAATCATCTTCATACCATTGAGACTTCAATACAAAAAATAGAACACCACATATCATCAATCTGGAAAGTCGTAGGCTTACTATGTTTTATGTTTACCATAGTCTTTGCAGAAACAGTTAAATCATTTATAGACCTCATAACTCTTTAAAGGAGTATTTATGGAAAAATGTATCTTGGTCATTAGTGACCAACACATACCACATCATCATACAGACATGATGGATTTTTTAAGAGCAATAAAGAAGAAATACAAACCAACACGCATACTGAATATTGGAGATGAAATCGATGGACATTCTTGGTCTTATCATCAACCAAATCCTAATCTTGCATCACCTGGTCACGAATTACAAAATGCTTTAGTTGTAATAAAAGAATTAGAAAAACTATTTCCTAAAATGGATTTAGTACATTCTAATCATGGAAGTTTAATATTTAGAAAAGCATTAACACATGGATTGCCTAAAGAATTTATAAGAGAATATAATGAATATTTACAAGTTGGTAAAGGTTGGAAATGGCACGAAGATATAATTATCAAAGCAAGTAACGGACAAGATATTTATTTCTGTCATGGCAAGACTGCAAATATTTTGAAGCTAGGACAACAGTACGGAATGAACGTAGTGCAAGGGCATTATCATACTAAGTTTAACATTCAATACTGGGGAAATCCCTCTGCTTTACATTGGGGATTACAAGTTGGTTGTTTAATTGACAAAGACAGTCTTGCTTATGAATATAATAAATTATTCAAAGATAGACCAATTATAGGTACTGGTATTATTATTGATGGATTGCCAAAGCTATTACCAATGGTATTGAATAAAGGTGGGAGATGGAATAAAGTTGTTCCATGAGTTCTTTTAAAATTCAAGTTGGCGGCAATCATTATATTAAAAAATATGTCATACAACCTTTCGAGTTTATTGCAAAAAATAAACTTAGTTTCTTTCAAGGTGTAATAATTAAGTATGTTCTCAGATATCAGGATAAAAATGGTATTGAAGATTTAAAGAAAATCATACATTATTGCGAACTAGAGATTGAAAGGATTAAAAATGGAAACAAATAGATTAATGTCATTCACGCAAAAGTTTGTGATAGATGAATGGAGAGCATTTTGTATATTAGGTTTTGATGTTACCGATAGTGGATTATCACCTGAATACATTAGAATTTACATAAAACCTTATGATGGTCGTTTAGATCAAGAGGTAAGATCACACGCAAGAACGGTTACTAAGTTATTAGAAAAGGGCGATCCCCTAGATAGCATTGCAGAAGATCATACCAAAGAAAGTATTGTTGGAAACATATTGCATTATGTGAAAAACAACATGGAAGATATTATCGCTTGTAAGCAAACAGAAAAAGAAGTGAAATTATCTACCGACCCTTACCGAAAAATCAAATGAAGGAGAAAACGCATGGATAAATTTTGGTCATACGCAAGTATGGTCTGGGACTGGTTAAATACTAAAATACCAGCTTGGATCGTTATAATAGCAGTCGTAGTAGCTTTGTACTTATGATTGATACTAAGACTAGAATAAAACAACATGAAGGTTTTGTGCCTAGTGTGTATAAGGACACACTGGGCTTTAAGACTATTGGTTTTGGACATTTAGTTACAGACAAAGATAATTTTGTTGTTGGTGAAATCTATTCGCCTGAAGAACTTGAAGGAGTATTCAATCAAGATTACGATATTGCAGTTGCCGATGGTAAGCTGATTATTGAAACAATGATAAAAAGTTTTGATAGCTTTACAGACAAACAAAAAGAAGTTGTGGAGTCTGTTATTATTGAGATGTGTTTTAATTTAGGTAGACCAAGAGTGTTGAAATTTAAGATGTTTATACAAGCATTGAATGATAAAGATTTTAGAAAAGCCGCAGATGAGATGATGGACTCGAGATGGGCTGTTCAAGTAAAAGAAAGAGCATTGGTTCTTTCAACAATGATTAGAGGTTTATAATGATATTAGATGTATTAAAACTAGCGGTTGGTGCTGGTACTCACATTATGTCGAATAGACAAAAAAGAAAAATGTTAGAGTCAGATGCAGCAATGCTACACGCACAAAAAATGGCAAATGGTGAAGTTGAATACCAAGCCGCAGTAAGACAATCAAACGACAAAGGTTGGAAAGACGAATTTGTTTTGCTTTTAGTTTCTGCTCCAGTAATTTTATTGATATGGAGTGTTTTTAGTGACGATCCTTTAATACAACAAAAGCTAGATGTGTTCTTTGATAAATTTAGCAATTTACCATTTTGGTATCAAAGTTTATTTATTGGTGTAGTTGCGAGTATATACGGACTTAAAGGTGCTGATATATTTAAGAAGAAATGACAAAGATAAAGATTGCTTTACACAATCCAGTCAATATTTTTACATTTGTTAAAGTTCTCTATACGATAAAAGCTATGGATTATTCTGTTGGGGTGTTTGAACTTCTTGATCTTGCTCCACACTTACCTCATACCAAAGACTTTGAAAGAACTCTAAAAGGAACTGTCAATAATATTTATAGTGGTTTTGAAATTGAGGGTGAAGTGATGTTGACTGAGTTAGATGATAACGAACTCTTAGACGGATCAATCCGCCCAAGAGATTTCGCTATAACAATTAACTAGCTATCTTCGGAAGGTTGGTAGTGTTCTGACCACCATTCATCTTTGTAACTCATAGGCATTACTGAAAATTCTGGTTTATCTAAACCAATAGCTTTAGATAAATTTTTTATAAGATCATTTATTTCTTCTACCCCGATTTGTTCGTGATATACCCAATCTTGAGAATGATCCCCAACATTACAAAGTTCAAGAAGTAATCTATATAATTTTTTTGTATGTCTTACAGTACCTACTTCAAATCCTTGATATGCCCAAAAGAACTTATCAAGGGTTTTCCTCTCGTGATATGAATGAAATTTAGTTTCGTGATAATTTTCGTTCATATGAGTAATAGAAAGAAATTCCATTTGTTTTTCAGTAAATTTCACTTTCATTGTTTATCCTCCCATTGTTGATATTGATAAGCTAGTAATAGAAGTAATACTACCAGCCCTCCGAAGAAAGTTGGTAGTAAGAAATAATATAATAAAGTTTCCATTGTTCTTTAATTTATAATTTTCATTTGTAGTTGTGTTTTACTTAACTCAATTTGAAAGTAAGCATTTTTATTAAATAGTAAGTGTTGATATTGTTCTTTAGTTATAGGAACAAATTCTACAAAATCGTCTCCACTTACTTCGTGTGTTCTCTCCCATAAGTCATCTGCGTTTGTATCTTTTGGAGAATAACCTTTCGCATAAGTAACAATTGGTTTTTTTCGTTTGCATTTAAAAGCATTCATTAAATAAATACCCTCATCTTTTACAAGCCAAAACCCTTTTTCTTTTGTGTGTTTGTTTTCATAAGGTATTTTCATTTTTTGTTTAGTCATGACAGTATTAATTAATAAATCTCTAAACGATTTATCTTGTTTAAATTTTAAAGTATGTGTCATTTAATTTACCCTTTCGTTAATTGTTGTTAATAAACTATATGATTTATTAACACAGTAAAAGAAAAAAGATAAAATAATTTAATTTTTTTTACATAAGGATTTTGTACACCTTATGTTCACTAAATGTACCCTCATTTTGTGCAAATTTGAGCGATTAAAGGCTATTCTGGGAGGAGTTCTCCACCGCCAAAGAAATCGGCTATTTCCTTTATATTTGGGTTATCTTTGAGTATTTGAGCTATTTGCTCTCCTGAATAGATAGGACTGGTAATTTTTGCGTTTTTATTAGCCCATATTTTTTCTTGTATTTGGTTGTTGAACTCTTTTATGTCGTCTAAAGGAACATCGTATAGTTTCATTTTGCCAGTTTTTAGTTTGTATTCAATAATAGGGTATTTTTGACAAAATCTTTCGTTTACCCAAAGTGATCCCTCCCAAAGTTTTTTACCATCTCTTTTTCTGGTATAACCGCAAATAATATTAAGATTAGCTTTTTTTATTCGATACAATGCTATACCAATCTTATAGATGCCAGCATTCCATCTTGGTGCATTAATAATAAAGTTTTCTGTTTTTTTCATCATAGCCCTTGTTTTAGTTCCTCTCTTTTTGTTGAATTATATCCTATTAAAAGTTTAACAAAATCCTCATGTCCTAGTTTTTTAGCCCAAGACTTAGCGGCTTCTTCTCTTGATTTTTTTATTTGTTCTTTAAGTTTTCCGACTTCAGCATCACAAGTTGCCTTTGATCTTGCATCTACTTGACTTGAACCTTTTTCTCTATGATCGCCATACTTTTGTTCAATAAGTTCTTTGCGGTCATCAATCAAACTTTCTACCTCTGCTTTACGGAGATATGCTTCACGATTAATGGCTTCTGTTTGAGCCGCTATTTTTTTTACTTCTTCTAAACTATTCATAACTGGCGAGGGCTGGGGTTGATACTAATTGGGGGAGTTGTTGTCCAGCCCTCATAAAAGAATTATCCTTTTCTCCATCTGTTATGTATTTGAGTATTGGTCTCAATGTATTGAGCAATCTCGAATTTTTGTCTTTCTTCTGGTGGATAATTCATAAACCATTCATATTGAGATAAATTTTTATGTATTTGATTCATCTGCCACGACTCAAATTTTAATAACTTAGCTACTTCTTTTCGGTGTTTATCTTCATTTTCATCTAAGATTTCTATTTCATCACCATCTTCATTAACTAATGGTGCTTCATTCAAAGATTTCTCATATTCTTCTGCATCAAAGTCAGTTCCATCATCTTCTTTTTTTTGACTTGCATCTTCGATAATCTGAAGTGTTTTTGAAATAAGATTTAGATGACCTGTATCAGATTCATCAAATTCAGCTTTAAATTTTGCACCCTCCACTATCCAACTTGGACTAGGTTTACCACCAGTAAAAATACTGGTGATGTAAGTACCATATTTTGGGTTGAAAAATTTACTTAACTCACCCATATCGCTTTGTGTTTTAAATGAAAAACCTTGTCCATTGGGTTTAGGATCAAAGACTTTTGTGATCTCGCACTCTATCATTTTATTCTCCTTTAAAAAGTTTGATTATTTGTTGTTTAAAGTTTTCATCATTATAATAAAAACTATTAGTATCAGGATAAGGAAACATATTTAACCAGTCTTGTTTTGTTTTACAAAGACTGTCTATTTTTTCAATCCAAGACATATTTCTTTTCATTATTTCCCAGCCCTCCGCTAATTCTTTTTGTGGTATCTCATAATACTCACATTTTTTATTTGTTCCATATAAAAGAGCAAATCTTCTTTTTTTACCAGATAACCCCCAATAAAATGCTTGTTGTCTTATCCAATTAGTTTTTGGAATATTATATGGTGGCATGGTTTTTGGTGCTTTTATATCAACAGTAACATCTTTAAATGTAAAGTCTGCTAAACCATAACAATTAAACGCACCATAAGTACCATAAAAAGGTTCTTGAAATTTCTTAATTCTTTTAAGTTGTCTTTGTTCTAATTCTTGAGCCATGAGTGAAGCTGCATCTGCACACCATTGATAATATTTTGGATCAATTCCGTTTAGCTTATCCCATTTCAGATCAACATATTTTCTTAATTCGCTTTGAGAAGGCGATCTATGAAGTATAAACCGCACAGACGATTCAACGCAAATTCCTCTAAACATATGATCGTTTGGAGGAGATTTAATTCCAAATATCCTATATGCCATTTCTTTTTCTCTTGAGTCACCTGAAAATCCATTTACTGAACTTGGTGAATGTCTATAACCAACTGATTGTAATACTGACACCTAATAATCCTCCAATTATTATTATTAATAAAATAGTTTTACCATAACTTGATAAGTAAGTATTATTTTTTTTCATATTTTTTTTCTAATGCTTTTATCTGTATGTTAAATTTTTCTTCTGATTTATCCCCCATGATTTCAGATGCTTTGGTGCATTGTTCAAACCATTTATCTTCATGTTTTAAAAATTTTTCTTCTGCTCTTTCTAATGCTTGTTTATCAAAATGATCTAAATTTTCACCCTTATCGTATTTTTCAACTGCTCTTGCTTCTCTACGAGTTAATTTAACACCATCATATTCAACATATCCAGTCGGCATCAAAACCCTCACTTTCTATATCTATCTTTTCACATTCAAAACATAAATCTTCATTTGTTACTTCATCATGATCGCATCTCGCTCCGCACTCTTTACATACAAATATTGGATTACCTGACATCTAATTCCTCCGCTATATCTTCTAATAAAAAAATACCTTTTTCAATTTCCCATGAACACCAATCAGATTTGACATATTTTATTTGAGTAAAAAGCATAAGTATTAAGCACAAAGCAATAATAAAATCTAGTATAGTTGAAATCACTCCCATATCAATACTTGATGTCCTCGACCCTCTAAACACTTTTCCATAATTATTTTGTAATTATCAGGTGCTTTTGGTGTAAGATTTAAAAATCTAATCCTAGTTACATTGTAAACTTTTTTACTAACTTCCCATACTGGATTTGTGTTATCTTCTGCAATTGCTTTACAAGTGTACATATCGTCATGTTGTCTTTCAGCATTGTGCGGAATATTGCCTGATCCGCCTCTGCTATCAATGATGGGTTTTATCGAGCAACTTGTTAATAATGCCATCAGCATCAAACTCAATATTATTTTCTTCATTTAGTACCTCCTTGCTAATTTTTAAAAAAACTTGATATTCATTATCCACTAAATGTTTGATTATTTCTTTGTTATGTAATTTTTTCTTATTTGTTTCTTTAGTCTTTCTAACTACTAAAGGGTGTTCTATTTTTGCGTACATTAATCTTATACAATCAAGTTTATAGTTTATGTCCCTTAATTCTGTATCAGTTAGATTAATTGCAAAATATTTCCAGCCATTTTCTCTTGGTGTATGTTTTGTCAATGTAAACCTCCTATTATGTATGTTCTTCTCTTATCTAAATAATTTAGAACAGCCACAACAACAATCACAATCACCTCATTAGCTGGTGTTTTTTCACATGAAAAAATCAAATCTTTATTACTTGTAGATTCTATCGTTATCATAATGCCCTCTGTTATTTATGAAAAATTATTTGAGTTGTTAATATTTGTAAAGCAAAAAATATTGACCTTGATTTTTGGCATTTTATAAAGGGTTTTGAGGCGGTTTCCTCCAGATGAAATGCCCTTTCGTTTAGCCGCCTCACTAATTTTATGAAAAATATTATTAGATCAGCGAAGCATTTGAACTTTATAAGAAAACAACCTTGTATAATTACTGGTGGAAAAGGCGAGGCTTGTCATATACGAATACTTAGCGATGGAGGTACTAGCATCAAACCATCTGACTTTTATTGCATAAGTTTACATACTGATTTACACAGGCAACAGCATTACCTGGGTGAAATTTCTTTTTATCAAAAGTGGTCAATTAATCCTTTTACAATAGCGAAAAATTTAGTAACAATGTCTAGTTGTAAAAAAGTGAATAAACAGACTATTATTCACTTACTTGATGAAAGGGCTAAGACATATGGAAGGATATATCAAAATATCGAGAGCGATACTCAATCACCCAGCACTAAATAAAAGAGATAGGACATATTGTGAGATTGGAGCTTGGCTTTGGATATTATTGGAAGCTAGTTTTGCAGAAAGGGATTTCACAATTGGTACACAAACAGTTAGATTACAAAGAGGCGAATTTTGCCATTCAGTATCATATATGGCGGAGGCTTGGGGTTGGTCACACCCAAAAACAAGGCATTACTTAGATAAATTAGTCAAGTTTGACAGCATACTACTTCTCAAACCAGGGGGCAAATCAGCAGACTTTCCAAACATAGTTAAAGTCCTAAATTATGACGATTATCAAGATGCACTCAGCAAATCAGATGGCAAACCTCATGGCAATAAACATAAACAATTAAATAATAAAATAATAAATATAGATGAATTTAATCAATTATGGAGTCGTCTTATTGCTAAAAGAGGTAGTAAAAAGGTTGCTTATCAAAAATGGGTTAAAATTAAAGACAAGGTTACAATTGATACACTGGTGTCGTCTTATAATCTCCTTGCAAAAAAAGCGTCAAGCATTGAGTTTATTCCGCATTTTTCAACATTTATAAGTCAAGAACGATGGCTTGATGAGGATAAGGTGACAAAACAAAAACAAATGACACATGAAGATTGGTTTAGGGCTAGGTTTCCTGATGTATTAGGCAAAGATTACAAAATGTTATCGTATTCATATCCTGAAATTGTGTTTATAAATAAAAATGGAAGCAGATTAGCATTTGATATGAGAACTGGGACACCATTATGAGAATATTATCTTTGTTTGACGGAATGAGCTGCGGTCAAATTGCTATAAATAGGTTAGAAATTAAAGATTATACTTATTACGCAAGTGAGATTGATAAATATGCTATACAAATTACACAAAAAAACTTTCCAAACACCATACAAGTAGGAGATGTAACAAAACTTAAATCGATTGATTTTAAAAATATTGATCTAATGTTAGCTGGTAGTCCATGCCAAGGTTTTAGTTTTGCAGGTAAACAATTAGCTTTTGACGATCCAAGATCAGCTTTATTTTTTGAATTTATAAGGCTATTAAAAGAGATAAAGCCAAAATATTTTTTATTAGAAAATGTTAGAATGAAAAAAGAGTTTCTATCTATAATATCAGAGCAAGTAGGTGTTGAGCCTACTTTAATAAACAGTTCATTGTTATCGGCACAAAGCAGACAGCGATATTATTGGACTAATATACCTTTTGACAAAAACATTAAAGATAAAGGTATACTATTGAAAGATATTTTAGAGACTGATCCAGGAAGCGAGTTTATTTATGGAAAAAAATCTGTTCAATATATGGAAAAAGGTAATCCGAAGTGGCAACAAGCTGGTAAAAAAAGAGCAGATCGGTACGAACAGACAGCCGACAAACAAAAATCTTTTGCTATTACTGCGAACTGGCACAAAGGTGTTCCATATAATTATTTTAAAGAAACTAAACCTAAACAAGTTGGCATTGCTAGCGACATAAACGGACACGATATTTTAAAAAGAGTGTACAGCCCTCAAGGTAAATCGCCTACACTAAATGCTCATGGTGGTGGCAACACTGAACCGAAAGTTGCAATAGATGATGTTTATTGGAGAAAACTAACACCTTTAGAGTGTGAAAGATTGCAAACAGTACCAGATAATTACACAGAAGGTGTTTCTAATACTCAAAGATATAAAATGATCGGTAATGGGTGGACAGTTGATGTCATAGCACATATTTTAAAATCATTGTTCAAATAAAACAAATCAAGTACACTTCCATTATGGAAGCAATAAAAGCAGAAGATCGCAGAAAAATTAAACCTAAGTTTATCGGCACTAAGAAAGAAAAAGCCAGGGGACAAGGGCGAATAGTTATGATTAATGTAGCGGAAAGTTCATTAGATATTCTCCGATCAAAAAAAGTTTTAAATAATATTCAATATCATACTGCATTGAAATACAGAAGATTATGGGAAAAATCTAGGATAGGCAGCTACACATCTAATTTTCACAAAATAGGAGATACGACTGGTTGGTCAGACATGGCTGTTGATAGAGTTGAAGCCATATACAAATTAAGTAGAGCAAACAATTGGTTAGGTGATTATTATTGTGAAATATTGTATTATGTATGTGTTATGGATTTTACGATCAAAGAACTAGCAATGAAATTTCAAATGAATAGACAAGTTGCTGGTAATAAATTTAGAAATGCAATTGATGATTTCAAAAAATTTTTAGATCAAATTTATTGACATTGTAATCAGTAAAGAGTAAAAGTTGATATAATTACCATTCGTGTAATTGTACATCAAATAAACATTAATTTTTGGGAGTTTTCTATGCCATATCATCATGGATCAATGAAAAAGAAAAAGAAGAAAAAAAAGAAGAATAAGAGAAGATAATGGTTAAGGTTGCGTCTATCAAGAATATTATAAAGGATCTCAAGCCGAGACAACAAAAGACAATGAGAAGTCATGCTAGACACCATAGCCTTAAACACATGAGAGCAATGGCAAGAGATATGAAAAAAGGTCGTACTTTCAGACAAGCTCACATATCAGCACAAAGAAAAGTAGGCAAATAATGGCTAAAAAACGCAGAAAAGTACCAAAGGATAAGAAAACTGGTGTACCTAAAAAATATTTATCTGGTCTTAGAGGTGCAAAAAGATCAAAACGAGCTAATTTAATCAAAAGAGTTGCAAGTTTATATAAATCAGGAAAAAGAATACCAAGAGGATTACTTAGAGCAAGGACAAGAGCATAATGGCTGTAAAAAGAAAACCTTTATCTGCAAGTGTACAGGCTACATTACGCAGAAAAGCTAAAGCATCAAAAAGATATACATATGGAACACTTGCGAAAGTTTATCGCAGAGGGCAAGGGGCTTTTTTAGGTGCTGGGTCGAGAAGAGTGCCAATGGCGGCATGGGCAATGGGTCGAGTCAATAGTTTTTTAAGAGGAAGCAGGAAACACGATTTAGATTTGCGTAAAAAGAAACGCAAATGATCTGGGTCATAACTGCTATGTTATGGTATCAGGATATTGATAAGCCAATATATACCGATTACTTGCTCAAATCTTTTGACACAAAACAAGAGTGTTTAGACTTTGTTTTTTGGAATAAGGTTGAGATGCTTATGGAATTAGCTGAAGAAAAAGGTACTTATGAAGGTCAATCACTAAAGACATGGACTTTTTATTGTGAAAACAGGAGACTTGATGAGGTGTGAAAAAAGTTGAATTACCAGAGTTTATAAATTTATCGCATTATCGTATTCAAATAATACAAATAAATAACCATATATCATATGAGTTGGCTGAACAACAAGGTAGCTTTCATTCAAGAGAGATGAAAATATATGTTGATGAGACGATAATTGAAAGAGGTGGTAGTATAGCAGTCGACCTAGTAAAACATGAATTGCTCCATGCAATATATTATGTTAGACAATTAGAAGGTAAAAACGAAGAAGATACTGTGAATGGTATGGCTACTCACTACACTGAGATAGAAAAAAATAATCCTGATTATGTTAGATGGAAATTAAACAACTTGAACTAAAGGATTTAATTCCTTACGCAAATAACCCTCGTAAAAAACAAGCTATTGATAAGGTAGCTTCAAGTATTAAAGAATTTGGGTGGCAACAACCAATAGTTGTCGATGAGGCTAATGTAATTATAGTTGGACACACTAGATATCAAGCGGCACAAAAGCTGGGATTAGACAAAGCACCAGTACAAGTTGCAAAAGGTTTAACAGATGCCCAAGTAAAGGCATATAGAATATTAGATAACAGAGCTAATCAAGATGCTTTGTGGGATGACGAATTATTAAAGATTGAAGTTCAAGACCTAGATAAAATGGATATAGATTTAGCTTTGACTGGGTTTGACGATAAAGAATTAGACAAATTGTTGTATGAAGAAAAAGATGGACTTACTGATGAGGATGCCGTTCCTGAAGATGTAGAGCCTAAAGTTAAAAAAGGCGAGTTATGGCAGTTAGGTAATCACAGATTACTATGCGGAGATGCTACAAGTGAGGCTGATGTTGCTAGACTTATGCAAGATAAAAAAGCTGATATGATTTTTACTGATCCACCTTATGGAGTAGATTATGTTTCGAGAGTAGATGTAGAACGAAGAAAAGATTGGGGTAACATTAAAAACGATGAACTTAAAGGAGAGCAGTTACAAAATTTTTTAAAAAAAAGTATAAATTGGTTAGATAACACATATATTTTTTGTAATTGGCAGTCATATTCTGATTTTATCAAAGCATTTGGAAAACCGAAACAAGCAATCGTATGGAATAAAAAATGGGTTGGTTTAGGTAAAGGTTATAGAAACCAATATGAAATATGTTTATTTTATGGAACTTTGAATATTACAACTGAAACTAATTTATGGGAGCTAAAGAGAGATACAAATTATAAACATCCAACTCAGAAACCAGTTGGGTTATCTGAGAGAGCAATAAAAAACAGCTTACTATCAAAAAGAATATGTTTTGATCCTTTTGCTGGAAGCGGTTCTACTTTAATAGGTTGTGAAAAAACTGATAGATTTTTTTATGGTATTGAAATAGAGAGGAAATATTGCGATGTAATTATTAAACGCTGGGAGGACTATACTGGACAAACAGCACAACTACTCGAGAGAGGTACTGATACAAACAGTTTTAAAGAGGATGAACAATGGCAAGACCAAAAAAATATAAAATTAACGGAGAAGAAGTCACTAAATTAGCATCTTTACACTGTACTAATATGGAGATAGCTGAGTTTTTTGGCTGTGATGAAAGCCTTATTAGAAAGAGTTATTCCGAATATCTGACAAAAGGGAGGGCTAAAGGAAAAATGAGGCTAAGACAATTACAATGGCAATCAGCTGAAAAAGGTAATACAAGTATGTTAATATTCTTAGGTAAACAAATGTTAGGACAGACAGATAACCCAGAGGCATCTGAAGCTAGTGAGCCTTTACCATTTGTTGATTGATATGGCTAAATATAGAGGTAGAGAAGTAAAACTTAATAAACCCAGTCGTGGTGATGTAAAGAAGTTCAAAGTTTTCGTAAGAGACAAGAAAACAGGAAATGTAAAGAAGATAAACTTTGGACAAAAGGGCATGAGTATTGGTAGGAACGATCCAGCCAGGAGAAGATCATTCAATGCTAGAATGGGTGCTATACTTAAAGAAGTCAAAGGACAAAAAACACTATCTCCAGCTTACTGGTCTTTACAGGCTTGGAAAAAAGGTTTTAAAATATGAATGACAGTTCAAAGATTATGCAATGGCTTAATCAAAGGATTAACGAATTAAAACCAACAGAAAAAAAAGAATTTTATTTTAATAGTGATTATGCTGGTCGGAAAGTAACGATACAAGTAAAAATAGATGCCATTGACAGTAGCACAGAAAAAGGTAGTTGAGGACAACGCAAGGTTTAAAGTTTTAATTACTGGGCGGAGGTTTGGTAAAACTCACCTCGCTATTAGACAGCTTATTAAATATGCTAGTCAACCAAACAAAAAGGTTTGGTTTGTGTGTCCGACATATAGACAAGCTAAACAAGTGTGTTGGGTTAGTTTGAAAGAACGACTTCAAGACTTGAATTGGATTAAAAAAACAAACGAGAGTGATTTATCAATAACCTTAATAAATAAATCTATTATTGCCTTACGAGGAGCAGATAGGTCCTATGACAATCTTAGAGGTGTTGGTTTAGATTATTTAGTGATGGATGAATTTGCCGATATACCTAGTGATGCTTGGTATAGTGTTCTGAGAGCAACATTGTCAGATCGCAAAGGTGCAGCTTTATTTACTGGAACACCGAGAGGTTACGGAAACTGGGCATATGATTTATTTTGTAAAGGAAAAGAAGATCAAGACTGGTCAAGCTACCAATATACAACCTTAGATGGTGGGCAAGTAGATGATACGGAAGTAGAACAAGCAAAAGCTGATCTTGATGAACGGACATTTAGACAAGAATATCTTGCAACATTTGAGACATATGCTGGAGCTATTTATTACAACTTTGATCGAGATGAAAATGTAAGAAGTTTGAAAGATAACAATACCGCAATACATATAGGCATGGACTTTAACATAGACCCCATGTCTGCGGCAATATTCCAGCTTCAAAATAATATGATAAATTTTATTGATGAGATCGTAATATATTCATCAAATACAGACGAATTAGTTAAGGAAATAAAAACAAGATACCCTAACAGACCGATCATTGTTTACCCAGACCCAGCGAGTAGACAACGCAAGACTTCTGCTGGTGGAAGAACTGACTTAAATATATTACAAAATGCTGGGTTTACAGTAAGAGTAAAGAATGTTCACCCTCAGATCAGGGATCGAATAAATGCTGTAAATTCTAGATTAAAAAACACAAACGAGCAAAGGATGATGTTCATTGACCCTAAGTGCAAGAACATAATTAGAGGCTTGGAAAGACACCTTTACAAAGAGGGAACTACGCAACCTGATAAGGATAGCGGATTTGACCATATGAACGATGCCATTGGCTATGCGGTAGATTATTTGTTCCCTATAAGAAAACAATACACAAAACAATTACCTCAGAGATGGAGCGTTAAATAATGTACTCAATTAGTCAAAATATAGATTCATTAATTCGAGACAAAGAATTTTTGGAAAACAAACACGAAAACTATGATCTAATGATCCATAGATGGAACTTTTACTTGAGATCATATCTTGGTGGAGAAGAATATAGATCAGGTAGTTTCTTACATGAATATGCAATGGAACTAGATATAGAATATCAAAACAGAATTAATTATACACCTATAGACAATCATTGCAGAAATGTAATCAGTATTTACTCTAGCTTTCTATTCAGAGTGCCACCAACTAGAAACTATGGGATATTGGAGAATGATCCTAGTTTAGAATCATTCTTAAGTGATACAGATTTAGACGGACAGAATTTCAATGCCTTTATGAAAAACGCACAGACTTATTCTAGTGTGTATGGCAATGTTTGGATATTTGTAGATAAACCTGAAAGCAATGCACAAACAAGAGCAGAAGAACTAAGCCAGGATATTAGACCATATCTTACTATGATAACTCCAGACAATGTTATGGATTGGAATTATGTAAGAGCTGCAAGTGGTCGATACATATTGGATTACATAAAAGTGCGAGAAGAAGTTACATCTGATGGGTCATATTACAGAATGTGGACACCAAATGAAATTTCTTATGTGTTTGTACCAGAAAGAGGAAAGCCAAAAACACTTGAGGTAAAGCCAAATCAGATTGGTAAAATACCAGCTATTTGTTTGTATAACAAAAGATCGCCAAGACTTGGTGTAGGAATTAGTGATTTAACAGATGTTGCATTATTGCAACAGTCTATTTACAACGAGTTATCTGAGATGGAACAGCTAATCAGATTGTCAAACCACCCTAGCCTTGTAAAAACTCAAGGAGTTGAGGCTAGTGCTGGTGCTGGTGCAATCATATCAATGCCTGATGATTTAGATAGTGGACTAAAACCTTTTCTATTACAGCCAAGCGGATCAAACTTGAGTGAAATCAGATCATCAATTGAGCAAAAGATTGAGATGATAGATAGAGCAACTCATATGTCTGGTGTCAGACAAACTAAAACTCAAGTACAATCAGGGATTGCATTACAGACTGAGTTTGAAAATCTTAATTCTACATTGAGTGAAAAGGCTGATTTACTTGAGAATGCAGAGGAACAAATTTGGTCATTATGGGCTATGTGGCAAGGCAAGTCATTTGATGGTGAAATTGATTATCCTGACAGCTTCAACCTAAGAGATTATGCTTCTGATCTTGCTTTCTTACAACAAGCAAAAGCAAGTGGTGTAAGATCAAGCACATTCCAAAAAGAGATTGATAAGCAGATTGTGAATGCAGTAATTGATGATGATGCAGTAATCAGCACGATCAATGACGAGATCACAGCACAGGCGGAAATAGGAGTATTTGAAACAGCACAAACTCAAGCAGAGGTAGCTGAAGAAGAAGATGCCGAGTAAATTAGACTTGTCGGAGGACAGCAGAGTCAGTCTCCCAGCAAAAAATTTAATAACTATAATTGGTGGAATTCTAATTGGCTCGTGGTTCGCATTCGGTGTGATTGAGCGGCTGAACATCATTGAAACTGAATTACAACTTATGCAACAAGATTTACTTGAAGCATCATCACAAAAGCCTATAGATCAAGAGCAATTTATGTTGTTAGAATTTTTATCAAAAGAGCAAGACAAGCTCAAAGAAAAGATTGAAGCTGAAGTACCAAATATCAAAAAGAATGATATGACTATACAGTTTCACGAAGAAAGAATTATTGATCTTGAAGAAAAGAATGGAACTTACTAATGATTGAAATGGTATTTGCAATGATGATGATACAAAATGAGGACAAGGTTTTAGAATATGTTCCAACTAGCGGCATGGCTGATTGTCTTGCACAAAAACGAATAGTTTCTCGATCCATTGGAGAGGAACAAGAGGGTATCAGAGTAATGTGTAAGGAATTAAAGGTTGAGTTGGAGAATGACATGGGACGATTACGAATTGTGAGAATTATTGAATGATGTGCAAAAACTGTGAGCATGAATGTCATTGCTCAAATGGTAGTCAATGTCCTAGTTGCCCTTGCATGAATTGTGAACATAATCCACTTGATGAGTTTTGGAAAAATCTAAATGAAAAAGAGTAAGACATTTTCTGCTCATGTACCTATACAAAAAGGTACATCTATTGGTCGAAACCCAATCACAAGCACAATGAATAAAAAGAAAAAGGCAAGTTTTAAGCAGTATAGAGGACAAGGCAAAAGAAGATAATGGATAAGATTGAGAAACTTGCACAAGCTAGAGAAAACCTAGTAGATGATATTGAACTTAGACATAATAATAGATTGAACATCGCACTTGAAAACCTTGAAAGAGATGTTGTTAAGATTGCAAATGAACTACCGCAAAGGCAAGGTAAACTATTTGAGGCACGATTAGCTGTTGAGATTAGACCAAAGCTCAAAGAAGCAATTGATAAACATTACTTACTATGGGCTGATAACACAGTCAGAGAGTATGATAAGTTAGCAAAAGTCATTGTTGCAAACATGAAAGACTTGCCAATACCAGCAAAGTTCAAAACACTTACTGAGGTTGATATTGAGACGATTACAAATCTAAAAAGATTAAAATTTACAGGCTTTTTAGATATTGCAACTGAGACGACTAATGCACTTGCTGATAATGTTTACTCCTCGACAATTGCTGGTAAATCATTTACCGATATGCAAAAGGAATTACAGCAAAGAATAAACGGAGTTTATATCAAAGCTGATGTAGATGAGATTGATGAATTGGTAGAATTTGTAGCAACAACAACAGATGAAGTCGCAAGACAAAAAGCAATTGACAGATTGCATACTTTTTATGGTGCTGATCGAACTGGTGAGAATATGAGAAGATACTCAAAGCAGTTAGCACACGATAGTTTGATGGAGTTTGATGGACAGTTTACAAAAGCGAAAGCAACTGAAGCTGGACTTACAAATTTTC
>VTLG01016467.1_pt1 | contig 29121 bp, 43 predicted proteins | sample 4694571 | NCBI WGS metagenome assembly VTLG01 (sample SAMN12604809, study PRJNA352737) | marine metagenome | biome: ENVO:00000447; feature: ENVO:00000209|ENVO:00000569|ENVO:01000036; material: ENVO:00002151; isolation source: viral sequences binned using virsorter ...
CTGTAGTAAGTGCAAGGATCATGCTACCTTCGTAGATGAGCTTGCTTGCGAAACTTGTGGTAATGGTATCCCTGAAGGTGAACCACATCAGAAATATGAAGATGTTGTAGAATGTGATGAATGTAGACAATATATGTTACACGATATAGGAAGAACAGGATGATTAAATTCACCATCATAGGAAAGCCAAAACAACAACAGAGACACCGACCATCTGCAAGGGGTGGTTATTATGATCCATCTTCAAAAGATAAGAAGCAGATATGGCTTCAAATAGCCAAATTTAAGCCAAAACAGCCCTTTGTAGGCGATATTAGTCTAAAAGTGACATTCTATATGCCAAGACCAAAATCTCATTATAGAACAGGCAAATATAAACATTTGTTAAAAGACAATATTCCTGAATATGTATCAGTCAGACCTGATCTTGATAATTATTGTAAATTACTTTTAGACCTGCTTCAAGGAAAAGATAGATATTTTATAGATGATAGTCAGGTAGTCAAATTACAAGCAGAAAAAGTATATGGCAGAAAGGGAAGAACAGAGGTATTTATAGAAGAAATATGAAAGTATTGAATCTATATGCAGGAATTGGTGGAAACAGGAAGTTGTGGGGGGGGGTAGAAGTAACAGCAGTTGAATTAAATCCAGATATTGCAGCAATATATAAAGACTTCTTTCCTGATGATAATGTTATAATTGGAGATGCACATGAATATTTATTAGAGCATTTTCAAGAATATGATTTTATATGGTCATCACCACCTTGCCAGACACATAGCCAGATAAGATATAATCTTGGTTTTAAAAACAGGGGAACCAAAGCAGTATATCCCGACATGAAATTATATGAGGAGATATTATTTTTACAATGGTATTTTAAAGACAACTATGTAGTAGAAAACACAAGGGGCTTTTATGACCCCCTAATACCACCAAGATTTATCGGCAGCCATTATTTTTGGAGTAATTTTTATGTTGAGGATATTAAAACCGAGAATAGGAACCATAGGGATGGAACTGTTGAAAGTTTACAACAAAGAAAGCAAATAGATTTGTCAGGATATGATATTAAAAATAAAAGGCAGATTTTAAGGAATTGTGTAGAACCTGAATTGGGATTACATATATTTAACCAGCTAAAAGGCATAAAATTAGATACAGAACAACAAGATTTATTTAGTCTATAAACAATTTATTGTAATAATACAAGTAATTTTATATAAATTATCATCCAAAATTATGGGTGATAAATGGAACATAAAATAATTCAAAGGGACATAGATTCCCTCATATTTGCAGAGTACAACCCAAGACAACTTACTAAAGACCAACACCAGCACTTAAAAGATTCCATCCAAAGATTTGGACTGGTTGATCCTATACTGGTTAATAAACACAAAGATAGAAAAGATATTATAATCGGAGGACACCAAAGGGTTCGGGTGGCTAAAGATTTAGATATAGATAAAGTTCCATGTATTGAATTATCCCTGACTTATGAAAAGGAAAGGGAATTAAATGTTAGACTGAACAAGAACACAGGTGAATGGGATTATGATGTTCTTGCTAATATGTTTGAAATGGAGGAGTTACAGGATTGGGGATTTGATGAAAGTCAATTAGCAGGGTTTAGTGATATTGATTATTCTGCCCTAGATGATGATAGCCTTGATGAAGAATTGGAGGGTATGCTGGATGGCACAAGAAAAGCCATACAGATAGAATTTACTTTAGAGGATTATGAACAGGCATATAAACTTATAAATGAACTCCGAAAAGATGAAGAATATGTAGGTGGATTAATATTAGCATGGCTAAATGATTATAAAACAAAAAACTCATAAAGGAATAAAATTTTTAGTCAGAGAAGGAACTTCTGATGAGAAAACTTTTAACGAGGTTATTGTTAATAATACATATCAAAAAAAAGATTTTAAAATCAAGAAGGGTGAGCATTGGATAGATCTTGGTGGCAATGTGGGTTCTTTTGCAGTTCTTGCTCTTTCAAAAGGTGCGACAGTTGACATATATGAGCCTGATCCATTTAGCTGCAAAATGATTGAAAAGAATTTGAAAGTAAATGATTATGATGCAAACATATATCAGAAAGCAGTAGTGGCAAATCATAAGAAGAAAATGACAATGTATGTTGGCAATAATATGAATGTATGGAGAAACAGTCTTTATAAAAATTGGGGAAATGAAAAGTTCACCATTGATTGTGTTCATTATGAGAATGTTATTACAAAGGATTCTATTGTAAAAATGGATATTGAAGGTGCTGAAATGGCAATATTAGAATCCATGCAAGAATTTCCAAAGAAGATGGTATATGAATGGAGTTTTGATATTGATCCAAGCCTGACAAGGTATAGAGAGATATTAAAAAAGATGAAGAAAAGATATAAATCTATTAGAGGAACAGAATTTAATTTAGATTTTGTAGAATGGCAGAAGTCATGGTTCCCACCCTGTGCAAATGTATATTGCTATGGATAAAGTGGAAATGCAACCGATAGAACATAATGTAAAGGTGGGTGATAAGTGTGGTAACAAAACAGCCAATATTACAGAAGATAGCCTGTTTATGCTGGATGGTGAGCCTGTTGGATTTTATATTAAAAGTGTTCAGGGTAAAATGAAACAGCTACTCAATATAGCCAACAAAGAATTTAGAAGTGATAATGTGCCAAAGTCTGAAATGAGAAGGTCAAATGATGTAAGGCAATATTCTACAATATTAGGATCAGTTCCATCCAAGCCAAATATGAGAAGACCTTATAATTCAATTAGTAGTGTTCACCAACATAAAACAGCAAAACAATTTATAAAAGCAATGATGCTTCTAATTAGGGAATCTGAATCATTGATTAAAAAACATCTGCCAAAGATTTATAAAAAGCAGAAGCAAGTGATAAGCAAAAATGTAGCAAAGAACTGGCAATTCAGCGACCTATATACAAGTTCAATATCCAATTACAATATATCGGCTGCTTATCACAGGGATACAGGGAACTTAAAGGATACAGTAAATGTTATATTCTCCAAACGATTTGATTCTGAAGGTGGATACCTGAATGTGCCTGATTATGATGTTACTATTGAATGTGCTGATAATTCTATGATATGTTATCCTGCTTGGAAAAATGTGCATGGGGTTACACCAATTATTCCTAATTCAGAGGGTGGTTATAGAAACAGTTTAATATTTTATCCATTGAAAGGATTTGCAAACTAATGGCAAGACCTAAAAAATATAATATAGATACAGATCAGGTAGAAAAGTTAGCAGGACTTGGATGCACTAATACAGAAATTGCAGCATTTTTTGGATGTAGCAAAGACCTTATTGGCAAGAGTTATTCCACAAATGTTGAAAAAGGTAAAGAGAATGGAAAGATCAGATTAAGACAATGGCAGATGAAAGCAGCACAGAAAGGCAATGTAGCAATGCTTATATGGCTGGGTAAACAGATGCTTGGTCAGACTGATAAGCAGGAGATAACAACAACAGAACTACCTGAAGGGTTTAGTGTTGAACTCATTTAAGCTATTCAAACATCAGTTGGATTATGTTATGTGTGATGACAAATATCCTTTTATGATAGGTGGTGTGGGTAGTGGTAAGACCACAGCCTTCTGTATATTCGCACTTAATCAATGTGCTAAAAATGCAGGGAAAACCATACTGCTTGCAGAACCTACATACCCTATGATTAGGGATGTATTACAACCAACCTTTGAATCGGTACTGCGACAGGCTGGGTTTGATTATGAATATACTGCCACATCTACTAAATACAGGGTATATTGGAAGAATGGTTGGTGTGATGTTATTATGCGATCAGCAGAGAACTATATGAGATGGGCAGGACTTAATCTTGCAGCAGGGGGCATAGACGAAGCAGATCAGCTTCGGGATGATCGGGCATGGAAGATGTTACTGTCAAGGCTTCGGGATGGCAATACATTAACTGCATTTGGTAGTGGCACACCTGAAGGGTTTAAGTTTGTTTATAAATATTGGGGTGATAATCCAAAGGAAGGCTATAAACTGATAAGGGGCAAGACTACAGATAATGCGATGTTACCAGAGGAGTTTATTAAAAGCCTGAAGGATAATTATGATGAGAATCTATTAAAAGCATATCTGAATGGAGAGTTTGTAAACTTACAGCAAGGTGCAACATATTACCAATTTACAAGGGAGAAAAATGTCAGACCTAATACCTATAATCCTGCCTTACCAGTTAGATTGTCATGCGACCACAATGTTTCCCCCACAACTGGTGCAGTTTTCCAAACCTATAATAAGTCGCCATTTGTCAGAGTATTCGGAGAAATTGAACTACATCATGGAGGGGGAGCAGAAATAATTACAGAACGATTAGCAAATGAGGTGAAGGCACAATATCCAAATAATAAATATATAGCATATCCTGATCCATCAGGAAGATCAAGGCATACATCCAGTATGCACAGCGACCACGATATTCTTCGTAAAAGTGGCTTTGAGATAAGAGTAAAGCCTGTATCACCAAGAGTTACTGATAGTGTTAATGCAGTAAATAAATTATGTGAAAAGAATTTAATAATAGACCCATCCTGTAAGGGGTTAATTACAGACTTGGAGCAGACTGTCAATAAGCAGGGAACAAGAGAAATTGACAAGAGTAACAAGGAGCGTACTCACTTTAGTGATGGCATTCGCTACGCCATTGATTTTGAATATCCAATCATTAAACCACTAATGGGGAGTATAAATAGATGATACCATCAAGTAGTCAGTTATTAGTTGAACAAAGTAAAGTAGCATGGCAGGATGCAGAAAAAAAGCGATGGATGAAGTCAAGGGATAAGGCTTATAATTATTATAAGGGAAGGACTGAAAGTTATACAAAGGGATTCTTTTCTGACAGCTTGAATCAACAGATACCATGCCCCAATATAAACATTACAAAAAGAATTATAGACAGGATCAGTCTGGTATATATGAAACCACCATTAAGAGAATATTCAAATGAGAATACGCCTGATTTCTTTTATCAAAAGGATTTCAAGCTGCAAAGAGCTGAAAAGCTATGTAACTTGTTGGAATGCATACTATTAAAGCCAACATGGAGAAATGAAAGAATTGAATATGATATAATCAAAGATTGGGAGCCACTATTTTATGATGATGATCCACTTAATCCATCTGCTATTACTTATCCTTTATCTGTTCGCAGTTCTGTTCTGGATACTACTGCTGAACTTTGGGCATATTGGGACATTGATAATCACTTCATTTATGAAAAAGGAACAGGTAAGAAATTAGTAGCAGAAGATAATACAGAGATGATTAATCCTTATTCCATGCTGCCATTTGTTGAGTGCTATAGGGATGGGAAGCCTGAAGCATCCTATTTTGATACAGATGCTTCACCTGATCTAATTGCAACAAATGAATCAACCAATGTAGCTGAGTTTAACAAGAATGCTAATATTATGTTCCAGTCATTCGGGTTTGGATATATAACAGGCAGTAATATTGAGAGAGATGAGTTGGATATTGGTCAAGATAAATGGTCTTTTCTTGGGCATGATGGTGTGCTTAACATGGTATCACCACCTAATAGTGTACCAGCCCTGACTGATTCAATAGAAAGTTCTTATAAGATGTTAGCACAGAATTATCATTTATCAGTATCATTTGTTGAAGGAACTACTGCTGAAAGTGGTGTTGCTCTCCGACTACGCAACCAAGAACTTATGGATGCAAGGCGTAGTGATGTGGAGAGATGGAAGAAGATAGAAGGGTCTGTTTTCGCTGTTGAAGAACGGATAATTGCAGTTGAACAAGGCAGGGATGCAGGATTTCTGCTTGGTATTGATTATGAAGAATCAACAGAAATCTTATCAGAAGAAGAACAGAGGGTGAAATGGGATTGGGAACTGGCTAATGGTTTAATTGACAAGGCTGATATTCTAATGCAGAAAGACCCAGATAAATATCCTGAAAGACAGGATGCTTTAGATTATTTAGCCGAGAGGTCGGGTATAGAAGAAACTGAAGAAGCACCAACAAACCCACTACTTGAAGCACTTACTACACCTGTATAAATGGCTGATATATCAGATAAGTTAGATCAGATTGCAGAACAGTTTGCTGATAAAGTAGATTTAGCAACATCTGAACTTGTAAGCTATTTAAGAGAACTTGTTAAGGGTAAAACAGCAGCACAATCTCTTGAAATACTATCAGGTATTAATTTAGAAAAGGCTTATGAGTTAAAGTTAGCAAAAGCATTTACAGCTTATGATGCAGGGGTGGTTGAGTTTTTAAGAAACACCTATACAACCACATCTTTATCTGAAACAACCATAAAAGGTTTATTAGATATGACAAAGAATAATATATCTGCTAATGTAACAAAGCATCTTTCTTCAGTAACTATGCAGAATATTATAGATGGAATTGCAACAAATAAAACAGTTGGTGAAACATTGCTAACAATAACTGAACAGATGCCTAATTCTAAATTGGTAGTCAATACTGCCTATAACCAGTTCAGCAATTCTTTAACAACCATGTTAGCAGAAGAACTTCCTGCAAATACCAAGTGGATTTATATAGGTGCTAATGATAGCAAGACAAGGGAAATGTGTAGGCTTAAAATAGGTGCTGGTGCATTAACAAGAAAGCAAATATTAAATAAGTTTGGTGATATGAATAATGAATTATACAGGTGTAGGCATAAGTGGGAACAGATGAGTAGTAGCCCTGAAGATCAAAACTATAATCCACAGGAATTAGATCAGTAATGTTAGATAAAAAGTTTTTTAATGAATTAGGCAAAGAAACATCATTGATGTATAGAAAACTTGTCTTTGATCCTAAAGGTGGTGGCAAAGATGCTAAAGATGTGTATGGCAAAGCATATAATTCATATTCATCAGATTATGGTGCATCTAAAAGAACAGGGGAACTGTCAGGCATAGATAAAACACCACAAGACCCCAAATTTAAAAATAGTAATGCACCTGTACTTACAGGTCAGTTGATGCACAGCTTTGGTGCAATGGCATCACATTCAACAGGCTTTGGCTTTGGAACAATAACTAAAAAGGGAGTGGTTAAGCATCTTGCTAATATGGGGAGGGTTGTGTCTGCAAATGAGAAACCTGTTCCTGATGAAGTTGCTAAATTTATTATGAAAGAATTTGATAAAGATGTGAAGGGTGCATTTAAAAAGATAAGAAAAGCAATTAAGAGAAAAAAAATTAATATTAATATTGGTAGATAGTTTGTTAGATTTAAAGTATAACATTAACTCACAAAAGAGGGATTAAAATGACTGAAGAAACAGGTAATACTCAACAAGCTGAAGGAAACAGCGAAACAAATCCAAGCACACAAGCTGTAAAAAATGAAACTCCTTTACACGAACATCCTCGTTTTAAAGAGGTAATTGCTCAAAAAAACGAATTCCAAAAACAGCTATCTGAATACCAAGCTAAAGAAAAAGCAAAAGAAGAAGATGCTCTCAAAGAAAAAGGAGAGTTTACAACTTTATTGGCTCAAAGAGATGCTACAATAGAGGATTTAGGAAAAAAAGTTGAAGGATTAAGTAGTGATCTAAATTCATACAGGGAAGGACTTGTTAGTCAATTACCTGAAGGAAGAAGATATGTTACTGAAGGGATGAGTATTACTAATTTGCAGAAGTTTGTTTCAGATGAACAGACAAGTGCAAATGCAGGTAAGACCGATTCATCCAGAGCAGGAACAACTGCAAAAGGTGAAATGGGTGGATTTGATTCATGGGAAGAATTTGCTTCAAAAGACCCAGTAGGTGCAGAGAAGGCTCTTATGGATAACACTCAAGGTTTCATAAGATAATATTTAACAATCCTACTTGAAGATGGCTTTGCCATAGCTGATAGAGGATTAATTAGAGGTCAATTATGGCAGTAACAGATGTAGGTGTTGCAGCTGGTGGATTAGGTAAAACAGTAGCAGCAGCAATAATTCAATTTAACAAAGCAGCAGTAACTCCAAGAACTATATCAATGGTTCCAGCACAAAGTGGAAGTAATACAGTTGCTATTCCTGTATATACCAAAATGGCTGTTACAGCAGTAACTAATAGTGCAAGTGGTGCTGAAGAAACTACAGGTAGTGCAGCAAGTATCACAACAGCAGCAGTAACTCTTGAAGTGTTAAGAAACAATGTATATGCACAGATAACAGACCTTGCAGCATATGGTAATTCTGATGCTTTGATGGTAAATGCTGGTAAGGTTCTTGGAAATGCAGTTGCAGCAGAGTTTGATAATCATGTATGTGCATTATTTGATGCTTTTGCAACTTCTAAAGGTGCATCTACTGAAGGTTTAAGATGGCTTGATGTAATGGATGCAGTTGCTTCTTTGGAAGCTAATGATGCTCCAAGACCTTATAGTGCAGTATTACATCCACAGCAAATGTATGGTTCATTTGGTTTATCTAATGAATTAGGACAGGTTGCAGCAGTTAATGGAAGTAATGGTGCATTTGCAGGTGGTTCAAGTGCTTCAGAACAGTTTATGGGTGCAGGTTTTGTTACATCACTTGCAGGTATAAGTTTTTATACATCCCCACAGGTTGCTGATGGTTCAGATTCTACTGAAAAGAAAGGTGCTATATATGCACGAACAGCTTTAGGCTGTGGTTATATAGACTTCGGTGGTGGCAACTTTATTCAATTAGAAACACAAAGGCAGGCAGCAGAGGCTGGAACTGATATTGTGGCTAATGGATATTGGGAAATTGCAGAAACTGTTGATCTGCATGGTGTAGAAATATTCACTGAAATATCATAATAGTTCAATAATATGGGGGGGGGGTACGAGGCTCTGCCCTCATATTGAAACCATGTCAAACAAAAAAGATATAGGAAATTTAAATAATAAGGAATTTGGTTTAGAGCTTGATCCTAAAAATGAGCTAAGGTTAGAGGAAGATGATAAAAAAGGACAACAGGCATATTATAAGAATCAAAAGATGAATTATTTAGACTATATGGGTGAAGTTGGTGATAGAATACATAATGCAAAGAAGGGCAAAGGCATTACCGATATAGGTATGTTTTCAGGGTTTGGCACTGGTACATTAAAGAAACCTTATAAGGAGATGAATTAATGGCTGAAAAAAAAGCTACTAAAAAAACTGCTACTAAAAAAACTGCTACTGGTAATCTGTATAAAATAACTAAAACCAATGGAAATGTTATAGAAAGAAACAACCTGACCGATGTTCTTATTAAGGGATATGAAGCAAAGGGTTGGAAAGTTGAGAAGGCTTAATGGGGAATACTGCAAGTTCATTTAATATAATAAGAGTATCACCAACACTTTCAACGGATGCGTATGCAGATAATGATGTATTTTTTGCAGCAACAGAAATACCTGCTGCTGTTAGAGGTGATGGGGGGTGTTCACTCCTTCATGCAATCACAATATTAAATGAAGATGATGTGGCACATGACCATGATCTTGTATTTATGGAAGTTCAAAAGAATCTGGGAACTATTAATTCTGCTGTTGGTTCAGGTAGTTTATGGACTAATGCCCTTGCAAAGGCAGCTGGTGTTTGTGGTATTACAAAGATAGACTGGTCAACAAATACAACTGATTTAGTTAATAACCTTGTTTACCATACAGCAAATGGTAATCATGGTGCAGCAATTACAACAGGTCTTCCAATGATGTTACAGGCAACATCGGGATCAACAAGCGTATATGTTGCAGGGGTAAGTAGAGGTGGAACGCCAACTACTGCTGCTGATGACTATGAATATGCTTTTCACATTCAGTACCTATAATGCCTAAATTTGGCACTAAATCAAGAGAAAGACTTGAAACCTGCCATCCTGACTTACAAACATTATTTAATGCAGTAATTGAGGAAATAGATTGTTCAGTTATATGTGGGCATCGCAATAAAGCAGATCAGGACAAGGCAGTAGCTTCAGGCAATTCCAAAGCAGTATATCCTAAAGGGAAGCATAATGCTTCTCCCTCCAATGCAATAGATGTAGCACCCTACCCGATAGATTGGGATGACCTTGATAGATTTTATTACTTTGCTGGGTGGGTACTGGCAAAGGCTGAAATATTGAGGAATGTCGGAGAAATTTCTCATAATATTAGGTGGGGTGGCAGTTGGAGGAAGTTTAATAAAGGCAGAATTGATTTTTCATATAATAAACGCAAGGATGTTTTAGATGATCTACCACATTTTGAATTAATACCGAATGATTGATGGAAGCATGGATAGGCATAGCAGAAAAATTTGGAATACCAGTAGTAATGCTTTTGGGGGTTTCTTATGCTCTGGTAAAGCTATTTCAGTGGATGGCAAATACAATGATGAAACAGATTACCGAAAACCAGCAAAGGACAGAAGGCATAAATATTAAATTAATAGATGTTATTAATGGTTTGAAAATGGAAGTTAAGGAATTAAAAGTTGAAATAGCAAAGTTTGGAAGTGAGCAAAAAACTACTAATACTATAATGACTAAATTATCGGGAAATGGTTTAAGTGGTAGATGAAAATAAGGGTGCGAGATCATATAAGGGACAAGTCATTGGCGATAGTATGTCTCTTACGATCAACTTTAAATGGTTGATGCAACTTATAGTAGGGGTGGCGATCATTGTTTACAGTTTCTGGACAATAGAGAGCAGGATACAAGAATTAGAAAGAAATATGGTTCTTGCTTTAGAGGAAATAGAATTACATGAGGAAGAACGGAAGATTGCAGAAGAAAAACATATCAGGGATTTAGAATTACAAATGCAGGAGCAAACTGATTGGATAGAAAAGGAATTTAATATAAACCCTTTTAGTTGGGGCAAAAAAAAGAAAGGGAACTAAAATAGATAAATGAGTGGTGCAACGATAAATGAACGATGCTACAGTTAATGAAAAAAGTCATTTTAAAATTAGCCTGCCAATGGCAATTCAAGCTATTGGATTGGTTGGTGTTTTAGTTATGGGATATTCAGCTTTAGATGCAAGGATAACATTTTTAGAACATGAAGTTGATATTAATGGTGATAGTATAAAAGAAATGCAGGAATTACAAGAAAAGCCTATTCCTTCAGATATTGAGCAGAACCAACGCTTGCGATATTTAGAATCGGCAGTTAGTGGTAACAGTGATGACTTAGAATATATTAAAAAGAAAGTTTACAATAAATGAAAAGGAAAATAAAATGGATTTTTTAGCAAATAATTGGGAATGGGTACTGTTAGGATTTATGATATTAGAAAAGTTAGTGAAATTATCACCAACTCAATATGATGATATTGTATTAGATGTAGTTTGGAATAACCTTAAAAAACTTGCTGGAAAAAAATGATCCAAGCAAAATTATTAGAAATGATCTTTAAAGCTCTTTTTAAGCACCCAAAAATAAGAGAATTATTTAAATACAAAGATGAGCCAAATGAAGCAGATTTAAAATGTTTAGAATTAGAGCAAAAAATAACTGATATTGGTTTTAAACATACAGCATCAGTTGATATGATTAAAAAATATACCGAAACATTAGATAATATGGAACAGAAAATAAAAGCCATAGACAAAGTTGTAAACAAATTTGAAAACAAGATAAAAGAAATTGATAAAATTGCTCAACCTCCAACTATATCTTCTAAAGATATTAATGAATTTAAGGATTCAGTTAAAAATGTAAGGTGGATGATGGGCATATTTAATAATATGAAGAAAATATCTTTATTAAAATCAATATTTAAATAGATGGCTAACGAAGTAAAATTACAAGAAGGACATCCTGTTGATGAAAACATTCGCCCTATAAAAGTAGGTGGTAAATCTACTGCTTTAGAAACTGCACAATCTGGAAATGGTGCAAGGGTAAATGGTGATTTAGAGGTAACAGGGGATATTACAGGTAATATAAAAGATGTAGAGCTTGATCTCTCAACAATCAATTCAACTGATCTTACTATTGACGATTCAGGTGATATTACTTTAGATGCTGATGGGGGTGATATTTATTTAAAAGATGGTGGATCAGTATTTGGTGGATTTAGCACAACAGGGTCAAAAATGGCATTAAAGTTATTTGAATCTATTGGTGGAACGGATTATTTACAGATACATTGTGGTGCAAATGGTGCTGCAAATATAATAACACAAGATGCTGCTGGTGCTGATGCTGATTTATTGATTGATGTAGATGGAGATATAAGGTTAGATTCAGAAGCAGGTGTATTTGAAATGAGAAAATCAGGAGTAAAATTTGCAGATATGTTTGCAGGAATGATACTTGGATATAGGTGTATCGGTGAAGATGCAACTCCTGTTACATATACACTTACAACATCAATGGGTACAATACATAGTGATGCCACTGTCAGGTTCATTGCACCACCTTCAGGAAATGTAGAAGTTAATTTTCAAGCACATTATTATGGTGGTAATGGTGCAACTGTAACTTTGGGAATATCAGATAATGCAACATATAGTGCATTATCAGCACCATCTGCACAATATGAGAAAGTAAGTTTTGATGTATCAAGGTTTGATGATGCAATTTTAAACCAAAATTGGGTAATAACATCATTAAATTCGGGAGATACATATAACTACTGGATAGGGGCGAAAACATCATCTACATCAGGAACGCCAACAATTAAATATGGTGGTGATAGTGCAGGGGAAAATGTGCCTTTAATTATTAAAGTAACTGCTCTACCAACAGCAGTTTCAGATTTTGCAGTTTATGGATAAGGAATAATATATGCCAACTTTTGAAGGAACAACATTTGCATCATTTTTTAAACGGATATTTCAAGTAAGTCAAACTTCTAATACTGGAGTAGATGCTACAACGAGGGCTGTTCAAACTGGAGATGGTGCTAATACATCACTTTCAATTAGTGATGATGTTTTACAGGTTCAGCCTCAGAATGATAATACAACAGGGGCATTTCTTGTTAAGAATCAAGGTGGTTCTAATATTCTTGCTGTTGATACTACAAATTCAAAAGTTTTAACTGGTGCATCACAGGTTGCAGCCAACACCCAGTATGCAAACTTTGGAATTTCTTCTTCTGGTTCTGCTGCAGCTTTTGGTAATGATATACATTATGCAATTCCTTTTGGTGGTATGCAATATGGTTCGGCTACTGTAGCAAATTGGGCATTGGGGTCATCTACATCATCTTCCTTTAATGATACTAATCCTGCTACAAGTTTAACAATATCTGATTCAGCTATGGACATAATACATACATACTGGTATATTATGGATGATATTACAATAGATGCAGTTAAATGGTTTCATGGTGCTGATACTGCTACAGGGGAAGATACTGCTGCACACTTAATGTCGTATACAGTAGATACAGGTAATGGTTCAACAGGTGGTGATCTATCAAGTGGAAGAGTGGTAGCAGATGGTGCAAACATTACAAACGCTGGATATGAACAAGCATATTATCAATCAATGACAATTCAATCAGCAGATGTAGATGCAGGGAAGGTTATTATATTTACTTTTGCATCAGATACAGTTAATTCTGACTATAGTATTAGTGCTACAGTTAAATATCATATTAGATAGGGAGAAATATAAATGCCAAATTATACAGCAAAAACAAGCATAACAACAGGAAGAGGTGATACTTTATCAGCAACCAAATCAGGCAATTATACAGATACATTTAATACACGCCAAGCTGTTGATAGTTCTACAAGCTTTATTCCTCTTATAGCAGGTGGAGCAAGCAAGGGTACGGCAACCTTAGATGATGCGAAATCTGTTATTATAAAAAATTCTGGAGTTGTAGGGGCTGAAATACAAATAAAAATTTATGCCAGAACAAATGCTACGCCTGATGGAATTGGTTCAATTGATTATTTGCATTATATGCTCGGAGCTGGTGAATATATATATTTACCAAATATACGCCAATTTACCTTTAATGTAGATGCTTCAGGAGGTGATGCTTATACCCTTAACAATCAAGCACCACACTCTAATATGTATGTTGCTCTTGATAATGCAGCTGCTGGCGATCCACAATTATTAAATGGAACAGAGCTTGCTTCAGGAACAACGGCAACGGCAGTAACAGTTGATGAAGCTGCATATTTATTTGTAGGAGATATTATAAGATTGGAAAATGAAATTTGTGAGATAACATCTATTAGTGGTAATGAGATTACAATTATAAGGGGTACTCATGGTTCAACGGCTGCAACCCATGCTGATGATGTGGCAATACGGATGCCATTTTTCAATGCTTATCATAATTTTACTGCAGCTACTGGTGGATATGATACTGTGCAAACAGATTCTAAAGGTAGGTTCAAGGCTATGAATTTTTTCGGATATGCAAGAAATACAGATGGAAGTGGCAATAGATTGTCTAACGGGCTTGTGGCTGGGTCAATCTCTGGAAAATTTTACACATCGGGCTACCAAGGGCTTGGTTTAAAAAATATTACCAGCTCTACAAATTCTGGTTTAACTGCTGGTGAAACTCTAAAGTTAGATATTACAGTTGATGGTGGTACTAAATTTCAAGATTTAACATTTACATTGGATAGTTCAAATGTAAATTTTGGAGGCACTAATGGGGTTATTTCAAAGATACAAAGTGCTTTAGATGTTCAATATTATACGGCAGGTAACCTATTCCAAAAGAGGGTAACAGTGGGAATAGTAGATGGCGATATTCGCTTTACATCAGGCTCACATCTTTCAACATCTGCTATACTTCTTGAAGATACTGGTGATTCTGATACTTTTATAGATGCTGCTGCAAATGGTAGGATACCACCTGCTGCTAAACTTGCTAATCCAGTTGCAGCTGCCCTATCTCCTGATACAGTTCTTGATAGAAGGACTGGCACAGAGCGACCTAATTTAAGTTCAATGTTTTATGATGATGGCTTTGGTAATATAACGGGAGCTTGTTCAGGAAATATTTCTTATGCTACTGGTGCGATAACGCTCCATAATGCTCCTGCTGATGCTCATTTTGTTGTATCTGCAAATTATGGTTCGGCACATTCTGGAGGGAATTTGTTTTCCTCTAATGATGCTAACTCAATAACTTCAATAGCAGCAAGGTCTATGAATACCAAAATAAATACAGTGGTAGAAATAATAGGATTGAATTAATGCCTAAATCTAAAAAGAAGAAACCTATGAAGCCCAAACCCAAGAAAAGGAGATACTAATGGCAACTGATTTTAAATACGCAAGTCAATCAGATTTAGAAATGTATTATCCTGCTTATAGTCAATTTGATACCAAACATCAGATATTTAGTTTTAAGACCACAGATACAACAAATCAATACCAAGCATTTAATACTGGACTTATCACCATGCTTTATTTTGATGGAATAGAAGGAACAGCTGTATCAGATAGCCCTAATGCTGATTATGAATTTAATTATTCTGAAAGCACAGATTCAGTTCAAGTATTTCATTCAAGCACAAATCCTAATGATATGGTTGTAGAGGCAGGTATTGATAATGCTACCTATTTTGACCAAATGCTCGTAAATGCCTCAATGGAGCTTAATAACCTGCTTGACCGAAGGTATCCTACCCCGATACCAAAATATGCCCAGTATGATAGCAATACAGCGTATTCAAGTTCAAGCAGTTCTACGGAATATGATGCAATCATAATTAAGGCTACTTGCTATATTTGTGTTGCAAACCTATTACGGACAAACAGCAGACAGGAGGAGGCTGATTATTATCATGGTTTGGTAACCAATGTTGATGGTTCTGGCATGGTGGATAGGCTTAATAAGGGTGAATATAAATTATCTTTTGAAGTAGATGCTGATGATAGTAAAGGCAAAGTTAGAACTATTTCAAAGTCTGGCAGTATGGATATAATAGAAACAGGTGGTGCATACAAGGGGGAAGCGTTTGATATGCTTCGCATCACCTGTACTACTGCTGGTGCTTATGGTACAGCAAAGATTAAAGTTGAGTATTATGGAAGTGATAAATTATATGGTTCTGAAACAACTGATATAACAGTAACAGGTGGATTACAGCATATTCATAGTGGATGGTACTGCAGATTTCAAGGTGCAAGTATGAACCTGTCAGGAACAGCAGACCAGTGGGAGGTGGAAGTATATTCTGAAACAAGAAAGATTAGCAATGCAGAAAGTGGTGCAGTTCAGCTTACAAGACGAGGATATAGCATTTAATGGCTGTAACTTATGATAAGATTGCTTATGATGAAATTGAACTTGGGCTTCGGAAAGTTATCAATGATGAATTTAAGAATGTATATATTGCCAATGAATTTAAAATGCTTGGAACTGAATGTATAAAGATTAACTTGGAATCATCAACCACCATCCAACAGGCAACGAATTTTGAACAGAGAGATTATAATGTTAATTTAAGATATTATCATATTGCAGATACAAATAATGAAGTTGTCAATAAATCTGTAAAAGCTAATGTGGATAGGTTGAGGAAGCATTTACTTGATAATCAGGTAAATTCAACTTATAAGTGGTCTGCTCTTATTATAGATGAGATTAATTATAATATTCAAGATGACGAGAATGAAGAAAATGACAGGTTGCATATTGCCGAACTGTCAATTTCCATACAACACCATAACGTATTTTAGGGGTAGATTATGGCTTTATATAAAGCAAAGAAAGAATTATTTGAATTGGAAAATCAATATTTTGGGGTTCATAAATTGAAAGCATTTAAAGAGGGTCAGTATTTGGAAATAACAGAGCCAAACAAGTTACCTAAAAAGGTATTGGCTTGTCTTGAATTAAAAGGATTAAAGAAAAAGAAAAAAGGAGATAAATAATGGCACAAGCAACTAACTTTTCACCAACACAGAATGTTTCTGTTTGGTATCAGAAAGAATCTACTGTTGGAACAGAGCCTGATGATGCAGCTTTAAAAAGACTGCAAACAACATCATTTACAATACCTGAAGCATCAGTACCTCTTGAATTTTCAGCACCAAGAAGTGGGCAGTTTGTAACAACTGCAACACAAGGTCATCATTCACAAGGCACTAAAGTCTGGACTTTTGATACTACATTAAGAGGAACTCCAACTTCTGTTTTATTGGCAACAGAGGCTGTATTTGAATCAGCATCAAGCGAGGCAACATTAAATAATAATTATTCATTTCCCCATGCAACATATAAGCATGGTGCTGGATCAGCATCTACATTTGATATAAGGTTTGAAAATGCAGGTGCAGATTCTTCAGCAGTTAATATAGAATGTGGTGCTTGTGTCGGTACTGGCTTTACACTTTCAGAGGATATAGGAAGTGAGGGTGGTGAACTTGTATGCACAATAAATTGGGCTACTGCAATGATGCCTGTCCATTCTGCTACTGCTTTGGGAGGAACAGATGAATTTGATACTGGAACTCCTAAAAATATTAGAAGTTTGGCAGCAGGTTCAACGGGAATTAATGGTGGTGCATTAGAAGAACTTGTCATCCAATCTTGGGAAGTATCTTGTTCAAGGACTATTGAAAGAATCCATTTTGGAGATCAAACAGATGGAGTGTATAACCCTTTAGGCTATGCAATGACAGGGGGATTTGAGGTAACAGGATCATTAACTTGTATTAGAAATGATGATGTGCATGATTTACTTGCCAAATTTTATGACAGTAATACTGTTGATATTAATATAGCAGAATCATCTAATTTTGCGATAGCAATGGATAAATGTTTATTAAATGAAACTTCTGTTGATAATGGTGGTTCAGTATTGACTCAAACTATTCCTTTTACAGTAGTTGGTGCAGATGATGTATCAAGTTCAACTAAAATGCTTGGAATTACGATAGCATAATGGTTGATATAAATGACAAATGTTAAAGTAAGTCCAATAAATTATGTATATACAAGGGGCAATATGTATGATATAAAAGTAAAACCAGCTGAAGAACAAGATTTCAAGACATTTGAAATAGCTATCAAGAATATTAATTGGAAAATGAGGTGTGAGCTCAATGATATGATGATTAAGGAAAATGCCAACTCTGATGTTATGCCATCATTTTCTTGGTGGGGAAATATTGTTTTAAAATTTACTGATTTAAAAGAAAGTGAACTTAATAAATATTCAACTGATGAGATAATTGCTATTGCTAATACTATCTTTGAAGTTGCGAATAAAAAAAAATAGATGAATTACTGCTTCGCATCAATGTTTGGATTAGTTTTAAGGGATTGCAAAAAGGTGCATATTCGGGCATTTCTTTCCCTTATGTAGCATTATGTCCATCTACAAGAAAAAAGGCTGAATTTGGTAGCATTTTGGATGTTTATGATGAAATTATAAGGTTATATGATGAAGCAGAACAAAAAGGTTATAATGTGGGAGAAGCAATATACACACAATCATTCTTTTTTGCAGACCATGAACTTCTGTTAGATTCAAATATGCAGAATAGAATCAAGGAATTTCAATTCTGCAAAACCTTTTCCTGTCCCCCTTATTCCAACTTACAAGAAACCCCAGCAGATATAATTGATGACTTCTTTATAATAGAAGAAGAATTTAATCATTGCATGAAGAAACAGCAAGAGGAGCAAAATAATGCCTAATTTTTTAATTAATGTAACGACAAAAGGAGCAAAAACTGCATCATCATCAATAAAAAGGCTATCAGGATCACTTATGAGCCTTTCAAAAGTTGCAATGGTGGGTGCAACAGGTGGGGCTATTGCTCTTGGTGTTGCTATGAAAAAGGCAACAAGTGCTGCTGCTGAACAAGAATTACAAGAAAAGAAATTAACACAAGCACTTGGTAAAAATGCTGATGCACTAATTAAGCAGGCAGGGGCATTACAACAATCATCAAGGTTTGGTGATGAGGCTATAATACAACAACAAGCATATCTTGCTTCTATTGGTATGTCTGAACAGCAAATAAGGGATATGATACCTGTTACTATGGATTTGGCTGCTGCAACTGGAATGAGCCTTGAATCTGCTGTAAAGAATACTGCAAAAACATTATCAGGAATGACAGGTGAACTTGGTGAAAGTGTTGGTTCTTTAAGAGATTTAACAGCAGAAGAACTAAAAGCAGGTGAAGGTATCAATATGATGCGAGAACTTTTTAAGGGTGCAGCTGAAGGTGAAGTAAAGACAATGGCAGGTGCTATGGATCAGGCTAAAAATGCAATAGGTGATGCTGCTGAAGCACTTGGTGATTTAGCATTACCACTTGCAAAGGCTGGTGCTGCCATGACTAAAGATTTTGCTGAAAAAGCAGAGGTTGCTTTTGATGCTTTAGGAGATATAGATTTTGGAAAAACATTTGAAAACATGAAAACAAATATGGGTGCATTACAGGGGATGATTGTAGATAGTTTTAAATTAGCATTTAGTGTGATACCTGACTTATTTAGGTTTTTTATGGATAGAATTGTGCCACTTGGTCTTTCTGCTCTTGGAAAATTATGGGAAGGAATAAAGTCTGTTTCTGCTTTCTTATGGGAGCCAATAGGAATTGGCATACAAATAGTAATTGGAAAAGTCAAGAACTTTTTTATTGGAATGGTCAATTTTGCAAAAGAACAATTTAATAGTCTTGCTACTATTGCAAACAAACTTGGTGCTGATATACAGCCAATGGAAATGTCAAAGTTTATTGATACAGAAGGTTTGTCTATGGCTAATTCAGCAATGGTAGAACTATTAAAAGAGGGTTCACAGGATAATATAGATACTTTCGGTGAATATGCTACTGCACAGGCAGAAATATATAAAAAGTATGCAGAGCAGGTAGTGGTGCAAAATGAAAAAATTGAAAAAAGTGATAATAAGACAAGTAATACACTTGTTGGAAATAAAAATGCTGAAGGAAATGCTACAAAGGCAGTTACAAAGATAACAAAGGAATCAGGAATACAGGCAGGGTTATCAGCAGAAACAGCATTAGGTGCAGTTAGGCGTGTTATCAAGGCAAAGTTTTCAGAAATGATTGCAGGGCTTCTTGCAAAAGAAATAACATCAAAAGGTTTATTTGGTATATTAACTGGTGCTGCTATGGCTGGTGCTGCATCTCAACTGTTTGAATCAGTAGTTCCTAAATTTGCAACAGGTGGTGATTTTGTAACAAGTGGAAAACAGCTTATTATGGTCGGGGATAATCCTTCAGGGCGAGAACACGTTCAAATTACTCCTCTTGGTGGTGATCCTGCTCCAAATGCACCTGCAAGTTCCAATATCACGCTTAATATATCAGCACCCCTTGTTGATGACACTGTTGTTGATAGTATTATTCCAGCCCTGCGAGAGGCAATTAGACGAGGTGAAGACATTGGTATTTCTTAGAGTATTTACAGATAAACTTCTATTTGTAGAGTGGATACTGGAAGTTCTCCGTGCTATTTCTATTTACTTTCTTAATATAAAAGCAAGAATTGAAGTAGATCAATTTGCAGAAACAAATGAAACTATTAGTATGAAAACTGCACCCCCTGCTATAAGGAAAAGCATTATCCACGATGAAGCAGTATTAAATATGAGATGGGATTTATGTAAAGGCTGTGAGTTTTTAACAGAAAGTAATAAATGTGAAAAATGTGGCTGTTTTATGAAAGTTAAACACAAACTTGCACAGGCAAGTTGCCCAATAGGAAAATGGGATAGATATAAGGAAGCTCATGGCACTTACGCTACCACCTAATTTCAAAAACGATCTACAGACAAGGGATACCAGCCTTATCCCTTTGATTATTATTGGCAACTGGTATGATGATGACAGTGGTAGTGGATGGAGTGGTGATTCTTATTATATAAGCACCAATGTTCAGCAATATGGATCAACAAGCACTCTGCCAATTTTATTAAATATTCCCTCCTTAAAAGAATCTATTGATGTAGAAAAGCGTAATTATAAGATAAGTGCTGTCAATCTTTCTCTTAGTAATTATAAGATAAGTAATGGAAAACGATTTAGTGACCTTGTTGCAGATAGATCGCTAATTAATATGGAATGCAGAATATTCTGGACAAGCCCATCAGCAACAAACTTACAGATTCCAGATTTTTATGGTATGGATGATTATGAAACTGATTCAGCTTTTGAAGTTTATTTTGGCACTATCAGGCGATATGAACACGATGATGAGAAAGTAAAACTTGTTGTTGAAGACAGATCACAGTCAAAACTTCATAAACCTTTTCCACCTACAGATGTTGGAGATGGTGTTAATGTTCTTGATAAATATAAAAATAAACCTATCCCAATGGTTTATGGGACTGTTGATAGAAGTCCATGTGTAGCGATAATGAAGACGGGTAAACCTTTTTTGCTAATAGATAGTGCTGGAAACTCTATGCAGTTAAACGAAAATGATTCTAATCCAGCATTTAATGAAAATTTACCTGCACTAATGATTAACAAGGATGCACATTACTTATATGTTCAAACTGACCAATATGAGGTAGTTGATCCTGACAGCAATGGAATATATTTAAAAAACTTTGATGTTTCTGACTTGGGAGAGGCTCTTTCTGTTCAAACAATATCTGTAATGTATTATTATAAGCCAAAAGTTATTAGTTTATTAGATATAGATTTTGTTGATTATCCTAATCTGATAGATAGCTTGGATACTCTTTATAATATGATTGATAGTGACATTTCCACATCTAATCAATTTGAAATTAATCGTACAACATATAATTCAGATGACCTTGATTTTCCTTTATTCCAATTATCTTTTGACACATACCCAGACTTTGGCTATTTAGAACTTGATGAAATAAGGATAGCAATAAACCATATAATAATGCCTTACGCAGGAACTGGTATTGGTACTAATCAAGCCCATGAAATAACATCTGTTAATGTTGAAGACCAAGGTTTAGATGATTTGCTGGGGTTTGATGAAGAGTCTACAGCAGATATTGTTATAAATAAAGCAGTACCTGATGGCGATGCAACAACAGAAATACAATATTGGATATTGGGGCAAACAGAAGAAGAGGGAACTTTTAGATTGCGTGGTGTACTTTATCAAAGTGTAACAGGATACAATGTTACGATTGATATTGATATAAAAATAAAAGAATTAGATATTAAATCTACAGTGCTTCTTGATAATATATTTGAGGAAACTTTCTATGCCAATGTAAAAGGTAGAAAGATAGGTGGAGATGATGGATGGCTTGATTCACTTAATATTGGTGATGAATCAGGCTCAGGCAGGGATAGGTTTGCATGGGAACAGATAAGGCATATTATGGTTACAGAACTTGGTGTAGCCTTTGAAGATATTAGCACAGAAAATAGACCTACTGGAAATGATATGATGTATGATTGGAGGCATGATTATACAGTTTCCTCCAAAATAGATTCCAAAAAATTATTAGAAGGCTTGGCTTCTACAACTCCCTATATCCCACGCTTTAATAATATGGGCAAATTTAAACTTGATATGATCCCTTCAGGTGGTGGAACTGCCGACCACACTATAAAAGAAGATGAAGTTATTGATTTCACCTTTAGTAGAACGAAAATTGAGGATGTTAAAACTAAAGTAATATTTAAGTACAACTGGGATTATGCAAGGGAAGATTTTAATAGTTCTGTAGGCGATGATATAGATATTAATACTGATGAATTATTCCCTACAGGCTATAACCTTGACTATTATGGGCTTAATAGTGATCATAGTGAAAGCACTTTAACTATAGATGATGATCGTGGAAAATATATTCGTGATCATACTACTGCTGAACAGTTCGCATGGTGGATACTATCTTGGCATTGCAATCAGCACCTGAAAATAAAAGCAAAACTTCCCCTAAAGTATATGCTTGTGGAAGTTGGGGATATTTGTGCATTTGATAAAGTTTTAGGTGGGGTTTTGCCTTATGGTATTCGGTATGGAAAAAATGATACAGGTGTTCAGGTAAACGGACAAACAGTTTATTCAAAATTTTTAATTACATCAACCAATAAAACGCTGGAATGGGTAGAAATAGAGTGCATCATGCTTCATGCTTTGTATACAGGAGGATGCCCAAGTGGTAATTATGACTGTGCTGGTGTTTGTGGTGGTGATTTAATAGAGGATGTATGTAATAATTGTGTTCACCCTGACGAAGTTATAACAGATATAACCCTATGTGCTGAATGTCCAGAAGGTTTTGAACCTGATTGTGCTGGTATATGTGATGGTGATACTAAAGTAGATGATTGTGGCGTATGTGGTGGTGAGGGGGAACATGGTGTTGGGTGCTGGGATGGAGCACATTATTGCTCTGAAGCAGATTGCCCAGACGAAGAATTTTGGGGATTTAATACTTGTTTAGATGCAGATGCTAATGTAGGTCAATATCAACAAAATTGGCAAGAAACCTGTCCAGATGAAGATTGGGTATCATCTGAATGTACATTATGCCCAAGTGATATTTATTGTGAATATGATCCAATGCCACCAGAAATATTATCTACGACTTTAAGAAATATTGTTTGGAATAGAGAATATTACTTTGAAACATTTGGCAGGTGTAATACTATTGAAGTAGATATGGTAGATAATGGTACTGGAATTTTTCTTGTTGACCATTTTGTCATTCCTTACAGAATAGACAATATAGGGTCAGGTGATAGAAAACTAATCAGGGCAGAGGTAAAAATGATTGCAGATACAGATGCAATTACTTTGTATGGTACTGGCACAGGCAATTCTAATCCCTATCATGGCGATCCTATCACAATAGAATCAGGAGATTCTTCTCCACAGGGGACTATAGAATATACAAATACAGAATCAATCTTAAAATTAGCCACTGATGAAATGGAACTATTCCGTTACAATTACACTAATCCCGATACAGGGCAAGGGTTTTACGGGCTTGAGAATGGAGATACATTTACAATACACGTTAGAATTTTATATTGGGTTGAATCTTCTGAAGAAGAACAAATATATTTAGATATAATTCCTATAGAATTTACATATTATGATTGCGTAATGTTGGGAGATGTAAATGGTGATGGAGATGTAAATGCACTGGATATTCTAATGTTAATCAACTGTATACTTGTAGACGACTGTGAAAACCTTGATGCTCAGGGAATAGGATATTCCTGTGCTGCTGATGTAAATGGCAATGGAGAAATAAATATATTTGATATTACAGAGCTTGTTCACTTGGCATTAGAAGATGATTGAACAAACCTATAGGAGTTAATTATGTCAAATTTATATTATGGTAACGGAACTTGTACAGTAGAGGGAACAAATATTCGTGGTGTTCAGATTAAATACAGAGGTAGTATTACTATAGAAGATAAAACTTCTCCTTCTTTTGCTATTGCACATAAAAATAATGGAATTATGGTATTTCCTATTGGTGAAGGATATTTAAATGAACTATTTGATTATGAAGGCGAATTTAAAATATTATCTGTAATTGTAGGAGATAATAATGCAAAGAGAGTATCAACTAATATTAAAAGGGTAATGGACTATTCAGAACTTTTAAATTCAAATGCTGAAGATATGACTAATTTAAGTGAAGAATTATCTGCTGGATATACACATGGCACAAAGCCAAGCACATCCTCTTCTAATCAAAAAATTATTCCAAATTTAAGCACTGCTGATAATATGAAGCTATATTATGCAGATGGAACACCTTTTCATGGTAGTTTTCACATTCACTTGGAAGATAATGGTGGTATGACTGGTGCAACACATACTGAAGATTCACAGGATTTATATTATATGATAGGTGAAACACTTACACCAACAAAGAATCCGAGCCTTGTGCCACGAGGTGCTAAAAAGCGTAGAAAACGCAGAAGGCGATCTACATCAATAGGAGGTTATTAATGCGATATAATTCAGTTTCAACGCCAGTATTCTATGTATCCATATTACAATGGTTAAATTCACTTGGTAAACTTGAGGTAAAGTTAGAACACCCATATGACGACTGGGGCAACCCACGACAGGTAGCTACTGGGCAAGACATTATAGGTTTAGTTAATATAAACCCATCAACCCAGACAGGATTAAGCACAACTATATCTGGTTCTCAAGTTCTTTTAGTATTTAGATCAACTGCAGGTAATTTCAATGAAATTATGCCAAATGATAATAATTTTTCTATGATGTTAGGACATACATTTAGAGGGGTTCAAACTAATACTACATGGAGTCGTGTTGCAGATGATTATCTTGTAGGTGGTATAAACTACAATGGCTTTAATATAAGATATGATGCAAATGGTGGTGATGCACACGATATAGAGTATGATAAAATAGAAATGACCATTGAAATTGAACAGCATGAAACTGGCGTTGAATATAAACTGGGATCATTTCTATATGGTACTTATTTTCAAATGCCACATAGCCCAGATTTATCCTTGTCATTAAGCTATGAAACTGGCACAAAAAATATAGAAACAAAAGGAGGAGCATCACTAAGCAATACAATGTGGCGACCTCCAATGTGGGGTGGCTTGGGGGCGTGGGAGCTTTCTGAGAGCACTACATCATCACATCAAACTCTTGCACATAGTACACGCAGAATTTGGGATCTATCTTTTAGCTATCTTTCACAAGAAGATATTTTCCCTAAATTTAACGCATTAAATAAATTAACTGATGAGGAGGAAGCTGAAACTGTAGATGCCAATGAAACACTATTATCATCAGAAGATTTCTTTAGTGTTGTTTATAATAAAGTGGGCAATTCTCTGCCTTTTGTCTTTCAGCCGAATAAAGATGAAAAAGATTTTGCTATTTGTAAATTTGTTGGTAATATGAAATTCACACAAACAAGCCCTACATTATATTCCTGTAAGGTTCGCATTAGGGAATGTTGGTAGTGGCTTCCTCAACTCCTCCGTAGTACACCCTCCACACCTTGATTATACGATTGGCATAGCAAAGGGGTAGGTCTGGTTCACCTGCCCCTTTTTATATATTGTAATAGCCTGTAATAGCCTGTAATACCCTGTAATAGCCTGTAATACTCTCCTTAATATTTATACTTTTCTTCTCTATTGCAAACAAATAGTTTGCTTTATAATGGTATTTAGAGTTAACTTTAACTGTGCAAATAAATAACAATAAAAGGAGTTAAGAGCAAATGAAAACAAAAAGAACTGCAAAATTTCATAAATATCTAACATTAAAACAAATTAAGCACCTAAAAGATATGAATATGTCTATTAGAAAACTGCCTGAATTTGTTAGCAGTATGTTTCAAAAAGCAGAAAAACAAGGTAACCACTATGATACTTGCTGGGATTGTGTAGAAATCCATAATAGAATATATAAAAGACATCTTATACATAAAGATAATTTATATAAATATCCTAATGGGGAGGTTGCATAATGAAAATGTATAATAAATGTAATAATGTTTATAAAGAATATATGTTTGGTAAATGGATAGAAACAACTTGTAAAGAAAAAGTATTTAGTGGCAGATGTGGTAGGTGTAAAAAGGAGGTTGCATAATGGCTGATAAGACTAAAATGATACTACGGAATGATCCTGCTAAAAAACGCAAGAAACTTGGCAAGGTTAAAGACCTGCTGGAAAAGGCTGTTGATGATGCACAGATGTTTGAGTTTGATGTGGCTATGGGCATTATAAAGAAGATTAAATAATGCTTAAAGTTGTAGACCAGATTCTGGAAGATATGGATAGGACACCTGCTTGGTTATGTAGACAGGCAGGTGTTCATCGGTGTATGTATACACTTATTAAAAAGCGTCAAAGAAAATTAACTGAAAATATGAAGGATAGATTTAGTAAAGCATTAGGGATTCGCAAAGAAATCCTATTTAACAACGAACCAACAAAGGAGAAATAAATGAAGAAAATAAAAATACATGGCAAAGACTATGTCATGGTTAAAGACAGGATAATATTTTTTAATGAAAATTATCCAAATGGGTGTATCCAAACTAAACTGATTGATCGGATTGATGGCACAGACTACCCGAACATTGTGATCTTTGAAGCAACTGTGATCCCTGATGTGGATAAACCAGAGAGATTTTTTACAGGTCATGCAGAGGAAGAAATAGGATCATCACAAATCAATAAAACAAGTGCATTGGAAAATTGTGAAACAAGTGCTATTGGCAGGGCATTAGGGTGTATGGGTATTGGTGTTGAAGATTCTTTTGCAAGTGCTAATGAAGTCCAAAATGCAATACATCAGCAGCAAAATTCTTTTTATGTCAAAACGGATAACCACCTTGAAATGTTTGATGTGCTTTTAAAGGATTCTTATTTTGATGGTAAAAGGTCAGATGTAAAAGATAAATGGAAAATGATAAATACATTAAGCGAAACTGAACTGTTTTTATCACAAATGCAACAAAGAATAAAATCAAATGGAGAGGTAGAACATGAAAATAACTAAAATGGTAAAAGGTGAATGGGGTAAGATCAAGGCATATTTTGACCTTGAAACGGAAGATGGATTTACAATTAAAGGTTTCAAACTGGTAGAAGGTATAAGTGGACTTTTTGTTGGGTTCCCATCACAAAAGAATACTGCAGGTGAATACCATGATACTATCTGGGCAGAAAAGGAGCAGAAGGAAGAACTTTTGGCTTTGGCTAAAAGTGAATATGATAACCCTTCTGAAAGACAGGTAGATCAAAGTGATTTTGTGGAAAAATCATCAGAAGTAATACCATTCTAATGGAAAGATACAGATCAACTATACTTGTGGACATCTGGGCAGACAGTAAAGAGGAGGCTGAAGATAAGTCTTTGGACATTGTTTTGGGCATACCAAACTCACTTCAGGCTGCCATATCAAGAATGCCACATGGTTCTGAATTTTCATTAGATGCCAAAGAGCCGAAATGCTCTTAACTCTAACGCACACGAGGGGGGAGGTTTATTTTTTCCTCCCTCCTCAAATTTAGAAGGATAACGAACCAATGAATAAAGACGCATTTTATTTTCCCCATGATGCCAATGCCAGAACCGACCAGAGATTAATGAAAGTAAGAATGAAATATGGAATGGAAGGTTATGGAATATACTTTGGTATTATTGAGATACTGCGAGAACAGGCAGACTATACTTTAGCATTTGATGATCTGGATAGCATATCATTTGATTTAAGGGTTGACAAAGATAAGATTGAAGATATAGTTTCTAATTATGATTTATTTGTGATTGAAGGAATGAGTATATTTTATTCCAAATCACTTAAAAGAAGACTTGAATGTATGGATAAAAAGAAGCAGAAGCGAGTTGATGCTGGTCGTAAAGGTGGCATTGCTTCAGCAAAATCCAAGCAATCGTTAAGCGATGCTCAAGCACTAAACAATACTAAACAAGACAAAACAAAACTAAAAAATACTAAACTAAATAATATAAAAGATAGGTCTGCAAAGTTCAAAAAGCAGGTTTTTGAATTTGCCAATCAATATGATGAAGATTTATTAAATGAATTTTACAGTTATTGGTCTGAACCAAATAAAAGTAATACCAAGATGAACTTTGAACTTAATAAAACATGGGATTTAAGCAGAAGATTAAAAAGGTGGGCAGGTAATGATTTTGGTAAAAATAAGTCTAATGGTACTGCTAAACAACAGAATTTTAAGATGCCAGACGGAAAGAATTATTTATTATACTGCTCAAAATGTTTAAAATCTGACTTTTATGATCCATATAATTTTAAAATAGATCAGGCAGAATCAAGGTGCTGTAATTCTAATTTATTAGCTGAAAGACCAGCAAATGTGTGAAATGACATACTTTGTAATTGGGTGTTGGGTAGGAACATTTGTTGGTTTTTTAATTGTGGGACTATTAAATAAGGAGAATGAAGATGAGTAACTTTGATAAATTTGCAAAACATCTAAAAGATAGTGTTTTTAGTGTTTTTTTGGGTGCAAAAATATTCCATGATAAAGGTTTTGCAGTTAAGGTAAACCAAACATCTATAGCACCATCGGCAGAGGAATGGAAAGATTATGCAGATAATGGGGATATAGAAATAACTGCGAGGGTAGAAATTAAAAGGTGCAATAAAGATTTTACCTGTGCAGAA
>VTLG01002484.1_pt1 | contig 29119 bp, 59 predicted proteins | sample 4694571 | NCBI WGS metagenome assembly VTLG01 (sample SAMN12604809, study PRJNA352737) | marine metagenome | biome: ENVO:00000447; feature: ENVO:00000209|ENVO:00000569|ENVO:01000036; material: ENVO:00002151; isolation source: viral sequences binned using virsorter ...
GTCTGCTCCGTCTTCTGCTTCTTCTTTAGTCTTTCCAAACCATCCTGACGCATGAATTAGTCCAGTTATTAAAAATCCTGCTGCGGTAACCAGAAGTCCAATTCCACCTGTAGCACCCATCAAAGCCCTTCCAAATAGCACTATCTTCGATGAGGCTTTTACTGCTGCTCCTCCTGATGCTGTAAACATAGCAGTAGTCAGAGCAACTCTCCGAGCTGCGGTTTTTAATGCTTTAAGAAACCCAGCTCCTATACCATACACTTTAAGACCAATAAAAGCAGAAGTTAAACCTACTATAGACTCAGTTAATACTCTTACAGGTAAACCGTTCATTGCATCGCTTAGAGATTCAAATGCACCGATGATAGGGTTTAATCCTTCTGCTAAAGTCTCACCTAAACTCTCAGTTAAATCTGAGAAAGATTTTTTCATTTGTACAAGTTCAGAACCTGCTAATCCGCCTAATAATTCACCTAACCCTCCATATTTAGCAGATATTCCTTCCACAAGCTGAGCAGCTTTTACTGATTTACTTGCACTTGTATCTACTGCAATTCCATATCTGAATAGTGCGTTTGTAGTAGAACCCATACTTTTCGCAACAAGTAAAGCAGCAGCATTAAGGTCCATTCCCTGACCTTCAGCTAAATCTATGGTAGCCATTGTTAATTTTTTTGTTTGCTCAATATTAGCACCAAAAGCACCAAATTGAGACATAACTACATTAATATTTTCGTCACCAAATCTTGTTATTTTTTGTAATCCACTTGAATATTCATCTAATTCTTTTGCGGCAACTGAGCCAAATTGTAGAGCTAATCTTGCAACACTTTCTTCTTGTGTTGCGAATGTTTCAATATTTTTACCAACACCTCTTGCTACCAATCCAAAAGCGAAAGAAACAAGTAACAATTTAGAACGCATAGTAGCAAAAGCATTGTTTAATAATCTTCCGTTACCAGTTATAGCAACAATCCCTGTATTAGCTTTTTTTGTATTGGTCTCTAATTTTTTGAATGAAGCTGAAGCCTTTGTTATAGCTGTAGTCGCTTTGTTTGTTTGTCCTATTAATTTTTTCTGTGCATTAACAAGGTCTTTTAATGTTTTTACTAAATTCTTGTCATCCGCCCTAAACTTTATAATAATATCATCAGCCATTTTTCACCTTCCGCTTTTCTTCGTCATACATCTTTTTCTGTTTTTTAGCTAAAGCATTTTTAATAATAAAAAAGAATTGAATCCATCTTGCTGGTTGCTCTCCAAAAGACCCTGGGTACGCAGGAGTCCCTAAATCAGTACAATAAACATACTGATTAATCATCCTTGAATGATTAGAGTCTATTAAATTATTAGAACAAGCAAAAAATGGGATTTGAGCAATTATATTGCTGTTCAAATCAAATTCATTGCCTTCTATTTTGTTCAACTCTCTCGTTTCTCTTATGATTAAATCAATAGCATCCCAAATGTCGTCTATTGATTCAAATAATCGTGTTTCGTACCCTTTATCCGTCTTAACAGGTAACTGTGCCTCGTATGGAAAATCACAATATGGACAGCCTCCACAGCTATCAGACATTACTGCCAGTTCTACTTGGAGGCTTTCTCTTCCCCCACCAAATAAATAGACTGCATTTTAGTAAAAATCTCAGTCTTGTCCTTTAAGGTGAGTGTTTTTAGAAACTTATCAGATGTATCGCCATTAACACCGAGACGAATCCATTTAGTCATAGTAGAGTGCATCATTTTTACACCTAATATATTCCCATCTGAACTATAATCGTATTGAATACAATCAAGCATTTCATCTCTTTCATCAATAGATACATCTTTTAACTTAATCTTCTTACCAGATTCAAGTTTAAATTCCATTGTTTATTCCTTTGTTTTTTTAGTTTCTTTTTTAGGTTTTTCTTTTTTGATACCTACTTCTGTCCAACCATCTGAAAGCCATCTTTCAATAAGCTCTTTATCATCAGACCTTTTTGGTTTCATAAAACCTTTTTTTACAAAACTTCTCATTTATTCTCCTTATACGTTATCGCCACCTAAAAGGTGTGCTGTATTGCCTGAAGCTGGTGCGAGAACTTTAGCCTCAAAATTAACCATAGCAACATCATCACTTGAAACTTCACAAGATGTTAATTTAGCTTTTCCAAACCATATCCCAAATTTAACTACTGAACTTGCAGCAAAAAATACACCTGTAGGTGTTTCTGTAGTACCTGCTACTGCTACATCACACAAAAATAATGTTAGATATGAATCTGATGCTGCATCTCTAAAAGCCTCAACCATTTGGTCTGTCTCTCCGTCATATTTTACAGAACCTCCATAAGTTATTGAAAGCTCAGGTAATGCTTTACCCCATACTTCAGGCTCACCATTTGTTCCTGTTGCTCCTAAAAACTGAGTAGGACAATCAATAGACATATTGAATGTTTTGAGTAATGGTGTAATATCATCCTGCGAAGCAGTTCCTTTAACATCAATATTTCTTTCATCCCAAAGGCTTAGGTATAAAAAGTTTGTACCTATTCCAGTTGCTCCATCTGCTTCTAATAAACTTTGTGCACCTTTTGCTGGAGTTGATTGTGTTTGAAATGTTGCAGTATAATTAAATCTGCCTGCTGCACTATCCATATCTGCATCTATGGAAAAATTTGTACAAGTACAGCTTTTCATTGAATATGAATCTGCTGCTGTTGGTGCGGCAAAATATACTGATAGTAAATATGCGAAATCTGAATTATTTGTAGGGTTGGTTCCCACTTTAAATCCTAACCCACCATAATTATACGCAAGAGTCAAAACACTATCACTCCCTGTTCCACCGTCAAATTCATCTCCAGTAGCACTTTCACACAAAATAACCCACATTTCTTGCGTTAATCTTCCTGATAATGTAAATTCTGTGTTTACCCTCTTTGTTGATGAAAATACCTGTCCAAACTCTGCTATTCTCCCTGAACCTGTTCTCATTTCAAATTCCTGCTGTGGATTAAAGGCGGGGAATGTTATTCCTTCCACATCCACCCTACGATAATCTCCAACAGTAGTTTCAAATGTTCCAGTAACACCTTCTGCTGCTATAAAAACAGAAAATTGCTTTCCTGAAAAAGTTGTTGCATTTAATGCCATTTTTCCCTCCTTGGCATAAAATTATGCCTGTAATTTAATTGTTATTTGTTAATTATCCAATATTTCCTACGTGATTACATCTCCACTCCATTTCAACAGTATAAATACCGCTATCTGTATCCGTATTGAGTTCAGTAGATTGGATTCTACAATTCGAAGCTGTACTACTATCAGATAAAGTCATTATTATATTATCATGAATCAACGCCTCAACTCTTGAGGTGTATCTTAAAATATGGTCTGTTGTTTTAGTATTTACCATTTTTTCATCAAAATAATATATTAATTTTATTCTATATTCTCTTTCCTCAGAATCAGTCATAAAACTTAGTAACTCTGACCCTTCAGGGAGAATCCTTAAATATTGAGTGCCGTGCATTTTATCATAACCTACACAAGTAGGTAAAGCACCCTTAAATTCTGTTTCGATAACACTTTCCAGTTTATCTAAAATATTTTTAAATGTATTTTCAGGTGTTATAGCCATTATATCTTTCTTGTTCTTGTCATTTTAACGGCTTTACCTTCTGAAGCATCAACTGTTTCGTGCCTACCAAATACTTCTATTTCCCATTCATCAGCAGTTGTTGTAGTATTTGCTGTAGAATCATCTGCACTACCTGCAAATCTAATTTCTAAACCACCTGCCAAAGGTTGGTAATCACCTGTAATAATCTTATCTGTTACTACTTGAGTTTCTTTTAATTTTGTAGAACCTTTAACCCAAACACTATACTTAGATGTTCCTAATACACCTGCAAGAGTGATAAGAACTTTTACAAGGTCATAAGTACCTGACCATTCACCTCTTGTATCTACAGGTCTAATTGCTCCTGATGTATAAGATACATCTCTTATAATGCCTTGAGATGAATCTCTTGTAACTTGCCAACTTAAAGCAGCTTTGCCCTCATTGATATTTTCAATATTCATCATAGCTTCAGCCATTAAAGCATTAGCAAGTTCGCTATTAGGGTCGTGGCTTTTAATCATAAAGTTAGCAGCTATCAAAGCCGTACTACGAATAATAATATAATCAAAGTTTCCTTCTTTATCCTTTAATGCTTCTTTAGGCATATTAGGGTCAAGCATACTATCTAAATAACGACTTGCATCAGTTCTAAATTGCGTAACAAGTGTAGTAAAATCTTCACCTGCTTCGACTAAATAATCATTAGGATTTTTATCTTCAGTATTTAATAAACACATATCTAAAACTCCATCATAAACAAACTTTAAAGCAGTTGGAGAACCTGCATTTGCATCAGGCATAACTGAACTTACATCAAACACTAAATATACACTTTCATCAACTTCGTGTATTACAGAAGCAGTTCCAAATAAACCTCTATTCGTGGCTTGACTACTAATAGTAAGGGTATCTGTTCCTGTATTTACTGATACAACTTTCATATATTCTGTTCCTACTTTTATAATATCTCCTGCTGCAATATCACTATGTGCATCAAGAACAAGAGTATCAGAATCTCTCCCCATTTGAGTTGCAACTTGTGTAGTTTCAGATGGAAATGTTTTTTTGCTACATTCTATACCATCAAAATATAATTGAGTAACCAAACCTGTATTATGTACATAGTATAAATCTAAACTTGTTTCAAACCAATCTTCTAATCCTAATGTCCATCCATAAATAGCTTTCTTACCATCAAAACTACTAAGTTGAGGAAATACTCTCTTTAATTCTTTATGTGTACAATATATTGCTGCTGTAGCCATTACTTCCTCCTGTATTTACGTTTCTTTTTAGTTTTTTTCTTTTTCTTATACGGCATTTTATACAAATCCTATCAATTCTACTTCTGCATCTAATTTACTATTCATGCTTCTTGCAGAGATTTCTTTTATGGTGTTTTGTTGGTTAGCAGTCTCATTAACACCGCCACTATGAGCTGAATCATAATTAAGACTTACTACAAACTCTGTGTTAGGAGGACCTTGAATATCAATAGCACCTGTTTCGTAATCTATTGTTCCAGAAAGAACGCCTTTAATATTCCCTTTTCCATCATCATAAGCAAAAGCTGCCTGATTTTTACTTTCAATATGAGTTGTTTTGTCAAATACTGTATCATCAGGTAATTTTGCCGCTACTGCTGCTTGTACGTTTGCAATAGCAGGTATTCTACCAACTCCAAATGGTGTAGTTCCTGAGCCTGGTGCAGCTAATAAAATAGCTGAATTTCTTGTTCTGTTATGAGAAGTAAATCTCAAATCTCCATTTACTATTGAACAGCTAACGCCTTTTTCAAATAAATTTCCTGCTGTGTAGAATTGGGTGTCTAAAGCAGATTGAATTTTACCTATTACACCATTATTTCCACCAAATTTAGTGTTTGTAGCGTCAGTTGTAAAGGAAAAATCAACAAAGGCTGAACCCCCATCTACAGAAATATTAAAAGTATAAGCTGTAGAAGCAGCAAGTCCTGTTTCTGTGTTTGATGTTAAGCCTGACATCCCAATTTCTTGATAACCAGGGTTATATATTTTAAAAGCTGTACTTCCTTTAACTATCCCTGTAGGATATGTAGCACTTCTGCCGTATCCAAATAAATTCTGTGCTGTGTATCTTCCACTTGAATTTGTTTGCACTGTACCTAAAGCATTAGCGTCATCATGATATTTATCATAATCTTCTTGTGTATTAAACCAAGGGAAATAAACTTTAGCATTAACTACAGCTCCATTCGTAGCATCAGTTTGTGCATCACCATCTGCTGTTATTGAGCCATACAAACCTCTTTCAACAACAAGCGTATCGCTATCAGTTATAGATGTAACTCTCATAATTTCTATATTAGTTGCAGTAGTTCCTGTAGTAGAACCTACCTGAATTAAATCGCCAACTCTAAAAAAATCTGTATCATCAACATCGAATGTAGTAGCACTATCTTCTAATTTTACTTTAATATCAGTTACAGCAGTACTATAAAGTCTACCTCCATAAACATCATAACCACCCTTATTGTCAATAGTCTTAGCATTTCCTGCTGAAGTATCGGTTTCATATCCAGATGCCCATTGATTAGGTAAAAGGATATATTCATTAGCAGCGAGAATTAAATTTAATATCCTTTCTGTTGTTCCACCACCCCCTAAATCAATACTATTTGTTTGGTCAATATCAGAACTGTCGTGCCATTCTGAGTATTTTAATTGAAGTTCAACGCTAATAGGACTATTATTTTTAAGAATAATTAATTTTGCTCCTTTTAATCTTGCTCCTAACGAAGCACTCATGCCTGTTATAGATTTACCCAATGTTGCTAATGTTATAAAAGCATCAGTATTATCTACTTTTTGTTTTGATGTTACAATTTCTGTGTAAGTATCAGACATAGAACAAAGATAATCTTTTCCTTCCCCTGTTGATACCGTCAAATTTGCGTCTAATTTTGCCATTTTAATCTCCTAATTTATGTGGTACAATACTTGCACTCTAATATTAATATCATCTGTATTTGTTTCATTTTCTACGAAACAAGCCAATACTTTCCCTGAAGTAACATCCGCACTATCTATACTACAAGATACTGTCTTAATTACATTTCTATCTACACTTGTCGCTTGTCCATTTGCAAGTAAAGCTCCTTGGTCTATATTACCATCACTTGTTCCGCCTGAATTTGCCAGTCTGTAAGAATAAAGATGGACATTTATAGTGGTATCTGTATCTGTGTCTGTTGATACCATAAATCTTACACCATCAATAGTTATGTTAGCAGGAACATAGAAAAGCATATTAACAAGCTCATCTGTTGATGTTCCTGCATCAAGGGATGTATCAGGGTCTGTGCCTGCCCCATTATCAAGTTCAGCAAGATGACCTGCAAAAGAATTTCCACCACAAGGAACAAAATAATGCCTACCTGCAACAGGAACTATCCTGTAAGCCGTAAATTCTAAAAGCTGAGTATTAGCATAAGTTTGAGTTGCATTTACTTTAACACAACTATTGGTAGTGTCTACTGCTAATAAAGCATTACCTGAAGTATCTCTTACTCTAAATGTAGTAGTTGTATTATCATTTTGTGGTGCTATTTGAAGATTATCATCACCTATAGATACACAGGTAGATGTTCCCTCCCCATCTTCAATTTGAGATGTGGTTGTAGAAACACCATTGGTTTCATCTGCTACTTTAAGTAGGCTTTTAAATGTGTTAGATGGCGATTTTCCTGCTAAACTTCCCATATCTCTCCTAATCTATATAATATTCTAATACTAATGTCCATATAAAATCTGCTAACATTGCTTCAGGCGTTACTGATATTGCAAGTATATCTCCTGCATTAAATGAACTTGCTCCTGTAAAATCAAATGTATAAGCAGTATCATCAGCAGCCATTTCAACTTCTATATCTTCTGTTGATGTTGAATTAGGAACTTCTGTATCTGTTTCACTTTTATGAAATCCTGCTGTTGTAGTTAATGCTGCTGCTTCACTTCTTAAAACTAATTTTTTAACTTTACCATCATAAGGCGAAACAAATGCTATACTCTCATTGTTGCCAGTAGGTGTGGTAAGCTCTCGGTTTCCTCCAACAAGTGGGAGATACATCTTGGTTGTTCCTGTATTATAAGCACCACCATTAATAATATGTAAAGTTGGCTGTTTAAGTATTGAACCAATAACCTCTAAATCTCCCACAACTTTAACTCTTCCGCTTTCTGTTGTATTAGGGGTTGGAGAGGAAATCTGTAAAACAGATGGCTCCCCTCCAATTTTTAAAGGTTGTAAATTGTTAGACAAAGGATAGCCGTCACCTAAAGTAACTTCATTAACTAAACGATTATCTCTTGTCTTGTATGGCATTACTTATCTGACCTCAACCCTCTGATAAAGCCTCTCACAGCTCCACCTATAAAGTTGTCGAATAAATCAATAAACCAAGGCTCTACCGTCTTATTCCAAAAACCCTTAGTAAATTTCCATTGTGATAATCCTAATGTCATACATTTCCCTGCTGTAAAGCATATTCCTTCTACCCATCCGCATATCTCATCGTTTGGTATTTTTTTAAGAACCCAAAGTACTACCGCTGCACCTGTTCCACCTGCTAATAATCCTGTGTTATTTGCTAAAAAATCTAACATCTTATTTCTCCTTTTTTAAAATTATATGTTCTAAAATATCAACTCTTTTATTAAGTTGTTCGACTTCTTCGTCTAATTCGTTAGGTTGCTCAACATATTTGAGAATTTTGTTTAATTTGAATTTTTTTGTGATTAGCCTTAAAGCCTCTTTAAGTATTAATTTCTGAACTATCACTTCTTATTCCCATCTATCAACTCACCCCACAACGAAGTTTTGCCGTTTATTATCTGTATAATGTGAACCGTAAAAAGTCCACCTCTAAAAAAATCTACTATTGCAAAAGCATGAGCCCAATTAATTCTTCTGTTAGCTAACCAGCTATTAGCTTCTGCTTCCATATTCTTCAAACATCCTATACTCCAAGCGGACTTAGGTCCATCCATGTGAGTAGCAGACATTTGCTGTAAATCGTGCCAATGTCCGTACATTACATTACATCCAAGTTTCCTTAAATGGTTAGAAGTATGGTATTGACCGCCATATTGATGTCCATGATATAGGTATAATTTACCTAATTTTAAGTGTTTTCCAAAAGGGTAATACTTATAACCTCTTTCTTTAAGTTTAACTGCATTTTTAAACTTATATTGAGGTATATAAGGGTATTTCTCAACTGCCATATTACACCAGTTATCGTGATTACCCTCTGTGATATACTTCTCACCACAGTTCACCTTGTCTAACGATTCGTCAATCTGGTCCATCCCAGCATTAACGTCTTTTATGTCTCTATCAAAATCTTCTATAAGGTATTCAAGAGGTGGTGCTTTTTTCCTTTTAAATCTCCAGGCACTAAAAGCGTGCCACTCTCCTACATCGCCTAAATCTACATAAGCATCAGGCTTAACTATTTCTATAGTTTTTTTAAGAATATTTATTGAAGGCTGGTCATGTAAAGGAAAATGCTTATCTGGCGTTACTATTATCCTTTTTACAACGCCCACTATTTCAAATCTTGCTTTATTTTTTTAATCTGATACAAGAAATAAGCAATAATAACCAAACCATAACCTAAATCAACAATGTCTGGTACAACGTCTAAGAATTGAAGCAAAAAACCACTTGACCCAATTCCTGCCATCTTTATACTCTCAAAGTCCACTATCTACCTCTTTTACTCTTTCACTTAATTCTTTTGCCCTGTTAGGAGTTTGCTCTGCCCATCTGCTATCAAGCATCTCAACAGAGGCTTCTTTCCATTGTTTGTTTTGCAAATAGGCTATAGTCTTTTTAAAACGTGAAAAGCCGTAAACTCCTAATTGGTAACACATCTCTACAACTATATCCTGTATTTCAGGTGGCATATACTTATACCAATCAAACTTGCTGTCTATTTTATCTTTTAAATCCTTTAGCTTTCTCTCAAGAATTGTGTCGCATATATCTTGATTTAAGAATAAATCCTTAATAGCAAAGCCGTAACCTATAGTATCTATCCCTAAAGAATCTTTATATACTGTAGGTACATAGCCTTCGTGCTCTTTAATACTATCTATTAAAGACATTAATCGCTATCTAATACTACTAATGTAAATATTTTACTTCCAAATTGTGTGCAAGTAACATTTAAATTTGTGGTAGCTACTAATTCAGCATCTTGCGAAGTTATCCAATCTTGTACATCTTCTGCTAAATTACCATCTGCATCACCTGAAGTACCAACTATTTTATCATCATTATGTAAAAAACTTTTAGCTACTATCGGCATTATTTACCATCCTTCTTAGCTTTTTTAGCTACTTTTTTAACTTCTTTTTTAATTTTATCTCCATTAGAATCACATTCTTCAAATCTATCTTCTAAAGATTTTATATCGTGATTAGCGTTTGCTGTAATAATTGTTCCATTACCTTTTTTAAAAAATCTTTCCATATTATCTCCATATTATAAGGGAGGCAGTTACCCACCTCCCTATTTTTTTTACTTTAAGAACTATGAAACGTCAGTTAAGATATAAACGCCATAAGCATCTTTTATCTCAATTTCACCCCAGAATCCTGTAGCGACATAGTTAGTTGCTCTTAGCATTTCGTCTCTTTCTGATGCGATTCTAAATAAACCTTCAGCACCAACTCCAAGACCAATACCACCTTGTGAGAAAGCAAAACCAGCAGCATCGCCACCACTTCCTACATCCTCATCTATTTGGTCAGACCAATAAACATTGAATCCTGCAATAGAACCAACATAACCAGTAGAAAACGCTTCTTCACCTTTATTGCCCATCATAGACATAGGTTTAGCATTTGAACCTGTGACAGCATCATCATGTAATAAGCTAATAATACCTTTAGCACCCCACACCTGTTTAGGTGAAAGAACTAAATTATAAGGCATTGGAGCTCCTGCTGCTCTTAATTGACGCATAGAACCGAAAATGTGAGATAAAGCTAATGCTGTACCTGCCGCAGCTTCAGTTTGAGAGAATCCTTTGCCTAACTCTACTAAGTCGTCATCAAGTTTAGCAGAAACTGCGTTACCTAAAGCAGGACCTGCTTGACCTTTTACATCGTCTCCTGAACCCATAAGAACTAAATCACTTACTGTAGAAGCAATAACGTGCTCTGATATAGTTGCAGTTCTGGCTGCTGTTGTAATAGCTACTGCTGTTGTAGTAGTAGCCTGTGTAGCAGCAGTTACATTACCTGATGTTAATTTTGTCCAATCAGAAAAATTAACGTGATTTGAACCCTGTGCTGCTTGTTGGACAGTCACTAATGGGTACATTACATTTACGTGATTAAAAGCAATTACAGCATCGCCAATCGTTCTTCCTAATCCACCTGCTGCTGTGCTTGTGTTTGTTAAAGCCATTTAAGCCTCCTAAATTTCCTCTATCAACTGCCGAAGCCTTCAAGTAGGAATTATTTTAATTTATAAGGTTTTTTTAAAGTACCTTTACCAAAACCGCTAAACAATCCCATTTCTGACTTAACTGGAGATTTTCCAGAGCCTTTACGAGTAGCTCTCTCTTCCATAATATCAATATAATCCATGTAATCTATATTTTTACCTTTATGTGTAACTTTTACATCACCATCTGGTAATGGAGTATGAGTTAAATCTTTATTAGGGTCTAAATCAACTCCAAAAGGTTTATGTGGGTCACTATTCACCATAACCTACTTTAATTCCTTTGCCACTACTTGAATTATTTTGAGAAGAATACCCTATAGGGTCTTTTTCTGCCCATTCAGCAAATGAAGCATAACCACCAAATTCTGTGTTCTTAGTGCCTACAAGGTTCCTTGCTGAAGGTTCAGAAGTTTTAGCTTTTAGTTCAGATACCATAAATTCTAAAACATCTAAATCTTTATGTTTAAAAGTTTCACGCCTATCTTCAGGTAATCTTTCTAACAAAACATTACGTCTTTGCTCTACTAAGCTATCATACTTATCTTTGAAAGGAGAAAGTTCATTAACTTGAGCTTCATATTTTTCGGCTAAAGTTTTATATTCCTCTTTCTGTTTAAGTTTAGCATTATCCTGAGCTTCTAATTGTTTTTGTAGATTAGCCAATTCAGATTCAGCGTCTTGTGCTCTTTTTCTATACTTTTTACTTTCTGCTATGAACTCAGATTGAGCATTATCTTGAGTAACATTCTCTGTACCGCTATCCGCAACTGCTTCATTTGATACCACTTTTTCTTCGGACATACTGCCCTCCTATCTTGTATTTTTTAAATTAAAACCACAATATCTTGCGTTTGTCATACGTTGTAACTTAAATTAGTTAGGCTGAATAATGCAAGTTTTAAATGATTACAAACAAAAATGGTTCGATTTTTTAGGCTACGAACCACACGAGGGTCAGAGAAAGTTGCACTTTCCTACCAAGGATTCTGCAAGGTTTTTTGTAATGGTTTGCGGGAGGCGTTTCGGGAAGACTACGGCATCGGCAATGGAAGCGACATTCTACGCCTCCCAGCCGAACAAAAAGATTTGGTTAGTAGGTCTTTCTTATGATAAAGCCGATTTAATGTTCAGAGAAGTATGGGATACGATGGTAAAAGGACACCCCAACGACATTATTAAGGCTTCAGAAAAAGAAAGATACATCAAATTCAAATGGGATACTGTTGTAGAAGCTAAATCAGCAGATAACCCTGATTCTCTTGTAGGTGAAGGGTTGGACTTATTAATTGTAGATGAGGCAGCTAAGGTAAGACCAAGAATATGGGATATGTATTTATCTCCCACTCTTTCAGATAGAAAAGGAAAAGCAGTATTTATTTCGACACCAGAAGGGTTTAATTGGCTTTATGATTTATACTTACTTGGGAAAACTGATGACTTATGGGAATCGCATCAAGCACCGTCTTGGGATAATTCCTTTGCTTTTCCTAATGGACAAGGCGACCAATTTCTCGTTGAGAGAAAAAGGAATATGTCTAAAGAGCTTTTTGAACAAGAGTATGGAGCACAGTTTACATCATTTGAAGGAAGGGTTTACCCTTTTGATAGGAATCTTGATGTTGGTTACTATCCCTATAATCAGCACCTTCCTACTTTTTGTAGCATTGATTTTGGGTACAGGATGCCGTCTGTGGGATGGTATCAGACATACAGAGTAAATGGAGAATGGCATATTAATATCATAGATGAGATTGTACACAAGACTAATGTTAAAACAGATGAGCTTGCTAAGATGATTAAAAGCAAACCATATATTGTATCAAGGTATTATGGTGACCCAGCAGGTTTACAAGCTTCAAGCCAATCAGGGGTTGGGGATATAGAAGTTTTTAGAAAGAATGGAATAATAGTAAATACAATAACAGATAAAGCGTCAAGAAGTGTTTCGGCAGGGATTAGTCATGTAAGGAGCTTTATAGAAAACGCAAACGGAGAAAGGTATTTACATTTAAATAATAATTGCGTAGGGATGGCAGAAGATTTAGAAAGCTATAGATACCCAGAATCCAAAGAAGGGCAGTCATTAAAGCCTGAGCCATTAAAAGACGGTTATCATGACCATGGGTGCGACCAGTTAAGGTATTTTTTTATTAACCAATTTCCAATTAAAAATAGAGAGATAAAAGTGAGGCAAAGATGATATACAACTATTCAAAACAGGCTATTAAAGATAGCATAAATGTTTTAAAGATTGAGAACCATAGAAAAAGAGAGGCTTATGTTCATAAACTTCTTGATTACTATAATGGAAACAATACAGACCACTATATTAAAGGAAGATTTGATTTAGACGCTTTTAGGGAAGTTCCGTCTTATCAATCAAACATAACTAAAAAATTTATAAATAAAATGTCTCGTATCTACACAGTAGGTGCTGATAGGAATATAAACAAACGATACGACAATCTCTCTAACTTAAAAGATTCTAAAATGAAGCATATTGAAAGAATGACAAGATTACTTGGAACTATTGCTGTAAGAATTATGTATGTTGATGACGAAATGCCTCATTTTGATTATCAACCTATTTATTACTTTCACCCTTTCTTTGGTGATGACCCATTTAAGCCTGTAGCAATATCTTATCCTCTTATGAATTATTCAGAAGATGTGTCAAATACAGATAACTGCCAATATATACATTGGAATGAGCAATCTTACATTATTTTTGATGAATCTGGGAAAGTATTAGAAGAAAAGGACCATGGATATGGAACTTTACCTTTTGCGTTCACTCACAGAGAGCATCAATGTGATTCTTTCTATGTAGAGGGAGCAAATGATATTTGTAACGCCAATGAGCATATAAATATAACAATGACAGAGATGCAACTTGGTTTAAGGTTTCAAATGTTTGGACAGCCTGTAGTTTCAGGTGCAGACTTAGGAAATCAACAAAGATTCGGTTCAGATGTTATTTTAGAGCTACCAGAAGGTGGAAGTTACAATATCCAGTCTCCTGGAGGTGATTTAAACAAAGTTATTGAGAATGTTAAGTTCCAAATGGAGCTTGTAGCACAAAATAACCACTTATATGTTCAATTTGCCCAAGATGGAGGCGAAACACCGAGTGGAATTGCTTTAAAGATTAAAGATTTAGAAAGATTTGAAGATTATCAGGATGATTTAGCTTTATGGGCACAATACGAGCACGAAATTTACCAAATTGAGAGGAGAATAGCAAATACTTTTAATATTTCACTCCCACAAGGCTTAAAACTTGATTTTAATGAGCCTGAGTATCCAATGACAGTTCAAGACCAAATATCTCTTGATAATCATAGATTAAACTTAGGTCTTGTAAATAAAGCCGAATTAATGGTTGAATACAATAAAGACTTGACTTTGGATGAGGCAAATGCTAAATTAAAAGAAAACGAATCACAATCTGAGGTAAAGGAAGAGAATTTAGATGCAACTGAAGGTAGAATTTAATATAGATTTTGAAAAATCGCTTAAAGAGCTCAAAACTCGTAAATTAAAAAAGAATTTATTAGATAATATTATGAAACCTATGGTTGAGAACTCTAAAAGATTTATTGCTTCAGGAAAAGTTCTACCAGCCTTAGCACCATCGACCATAAAACAGAGAAAAGCTGCTGGGATTTCAGGTAAACGCCCATTATATAAAACTGGTGCTTTATGGAGAAGTTTAAGAGTTGATACTCAAGGTATAAAATCAAGTGCAAAAAGCAAGTACGATGACAGTCCTTACGCCAAGTACCATTATGAAGGAGATGGACCTCCTGAAAGAAAATTTATAACAGGTAAGAGTCAAGGAAAATATCTTACCTCGGACAGAGCCTTTCCTGATAAAATTTACAAGGTTTTCCAATCTAAATTCGCTAAGTTATTAGGTAACCGGATAAGGAAAAAATAATGAAAAAGAGCCAATTCGACGTAATAGAAATCCTACTTAAAAACATTATTAATATGCACGAAAAACTTAATATTATTAGTGAAAAATTGGCTTTAGACGAAGATTTTAAGGAAGATATGTCAATGCAGTTTCAGACGCATGAAGATAGATTAATAGAATTAGATAAAGATACCTACCAACAAATGTGTGATATGATAGGTGCAGGTAAAATTCCTTTTATGGGGATAGCATAATGGAGAGAGATGGATATTTTAGCAGTACTGGAACAGTTTGGAATACCTGTTGCGATGACGATAGCGTTTGGATTTTTTATATGGAGGCAGAACAAATTCATTCAAGAAACTCTAATGACAGAGTTAGACCAAGACTTCAAGAGGTTGGAAGGTATTATTATTAAACTCATTGACCAGCAAAAGCTGGTTCAAATGGAACAAAAAAAATTGAATGGAATATTTAAAGCTCAAGTAGAGATAATAGCAAGGCTTTCAGGCAATGGTTTAAGAGATAAATTCCTAAGAATTATGGAAAAAGGCGGAATGACTGATGAATGAGGTTAGGAAAATTAAAATCGAAACGCCTATAGGTTCAGTTGAAAGCGATAGTGGCAGTCATTTAGTTGATGTTGTTACTGTGATTGGTGTTATCTTGGTTTTTTTAGTTTTTAAAAGGATAATGAAGAATTAATCCTTCTCAGCCTCTATAATAGACAATTCCCATTCTTTTCTTTGCCCTTTGGTGGGTCTTGTAGCCTTTAATGGCTCAATTCCAACAGCTATTGCCCTTTTCTTCCACTTATACCACTCTTTACGCTTCTCATTACGAGTAATATTAGCCTTAGCCTTCTTTCTTTCCCTCTCTATAACAGTTTTAATAACAATCTTCTCTGCTTTAATAGTTTCAGAAGGTTTTCTCTCAGGCAAGTTCTCTGGTATCTCTATATCCTCAAAAGCCTCAACAATCTCGGCGTCTTGTACATCCTCCTTCTTTAAAAACTTCTCAAAAGGACTGTCTATAGTAATATTAACATTCTTCACCAATCTACCACTATGTTCTAACACCAGCCTCGCTGCCTGAACATTCCCATGCTTCGCTTCCCTCACCATAGAATTAATAACAGCAGGTAACTGACTACCAAACTCAGTCATATACCTCTCATAAATCTTATCAATAAACATTGGGTCCTCTCGCCACTTAGATACACATATATCGCTAACACCCACCTGAGAAGCAACTTCCTTTATCGTAATAGAAGGATTTAAAGCAAAAAGCTCTACAGCAAGTATTCTTTGAGGTTTCATCTTAGCTAATCTTGTATCCATATAGCTAATTTAGCTTAAATTGGTACTTATTTCCAAATTTTTTATTTTTTAGGGTTGGTACTTAACTTTTATACTTTTTGTGGAATGGGAGCCGAGAAGCCCTCCTCGAGAGCTATCCGCTTGTGTGGGGGGGTGTTTTTAAGCAAAAAAATACACTGAATGATAAAAGTATCATCTTTTATGCTAAAACTCGCTAAAATAGGGCGTTTTGGTAGTTTATATAGCATATAAGAGAGGCACAGGAGCTAATCCCAGCACCATTTATATAAATTTTATTTTATGATTTAAATCCAAACAAAACCAAAACCCAAACCAGATATTTAATATTGTTATTGTATAGTAGGATATTAGCATTAATTACGGCGAAATATCGCAACTCAATGACATTAATCACATTAAAAACACATTAAATAAAAAAAGTTACAGAGGAGGATTAATCTTTTTGTTGCTTTTGATATTTGCTTTGATGTAAACTTAATTGTTGTTTGACATAAGATTTATAGGGATTTCCTGAAATAGCTACTGAAGAAAGGGCGAGAGAGTAGCAAAGTCCAAAGATGACGGGTTAAGTTAGTGGGTATTTGTTAGACCTTCGGGAGACGGCAACGCTCGGCGAAACTGAAAGAATATATTAAAAAGGTTTAACTTATATTCTTTTCATAACCTTTTCTCTCCTGTAGCTTCGGCTACTGATTGCAATAAATTGCACGGACATTCAACTGATGAACGAACTTAACAAACTCGGCGAAAGTATATTTATATACTTAGGGGTTGTCCGAAATAAACCCGAAACAAGCAAAATATTATATATTTTGTGTTTGTGGTGGCTCACATAAAAAAGCGTCTTGAATTTAACTAACAAGGAGAATAAAATGAAAGTAGATTTAACAACATTATCAAAAATGGATAAATACAAAGAGAATTTACTGGTATCTGATGACGCTATTTTTAGTTATTTAACTAAGGTCGCAATTTTAGACCATTTTAACGAGCAAATACACATTAAAAAGTGGTGGTCAGTTACTACAAGTAAACACATTAATTATGTAGCTAAGCAATATGATTACGAAGTTGTTAAGCATTACGAGTAAAAACAAGGGAGCTTTGCTCCCGTCTTGAATTATAAAAGGAGAATAAATGAAAAAAATGGTATATGCGAAAACTCGCATAAATGGAACAGATTGTTATAAAGTAGATACTGACTATCTTAATTATAAAAATCGTCTATATTTCATAACATATTACGGCTCTATTATATCAATTATAATTATGTTCGTACTATCTATCCTAATAAGCCTCTAATACCTCTCAGAGCCGATTATAAATGTCGGCTCTCCGTCTTGAATTATAAAATAAAGGAGAAAAAATGAATGATATTACACTAAATAAAACCATAGAAAAGACCGAAAGTTTATTATCTGATAAGCAAAAGAACGGCACAATAAGAAGTTTAGCAGAAGAAACAAATTTTTTGTCTGGTGCTATGCAAGTAATCCATTTAGTTTATGGCGAAAATAAAAACAGATTAGATTCTGTACCTCCAAAATGGATTTTTAGTGGTATGGGTGGTAATAGTATCAATGGCTACAATTATAAATAAACTAAAAGAGTTAGGCTTCTCTAAAAAGCCGTCTTGAATTATAAACAAAAGGAGAAAGAATGATAACAAAAATAAAAGTAGATAAAACTATAATTAACGATAATACAAATATTGTGCATTTAATTCTAACATTTAAAGATTCTGTTTGTAATATAGACGAGTTTAAATTACAAGCGAACTCTCTTGCTGTTCGTATAAATGGTAGTAACCACATTAGAGATATTGAATTTTTAGTGGAACAATTATCAAAAAATGGTTTAGAAACCAAGATTTGTATGTTTGCTAAAGAAGTTATGTCTGCACAAGAACTAATTAATAATGATAAATTATTAGTTGGAAAAACACCTGCTAAAAAAGCACCTGCTAAAAGGAAAGCAGTATAATAATAAGGGAGATTATATCTCCCTGTCTTGAATTTAACAAAAGGAGAAAGAATGAAAAAAATAAGACAAGTTGTAAATGGCGATTGTGCAACAGAATATAGATGTGAATATGGTTGTGGGAAAAATGCAACAGAAACAGAAATATCAGAAACACCTTATGCTACTTATATATGTGGCGATATAGAATGTTGGAATAGTTTTTGTCTTGAATTTTGGAGTCCACTTGATGTAGAAGAAGAAGAATATGAATGTTGTGATGATTGCGAAGAAGAAAAAGATGAATGTTATTGTGAATAATAAAAGGGAGATTATATCTCCCGTCTTGAATTTAATAAAAGGAGAATAAATGAATAATATAGTTAAGTTTTATAGATTAACAATAAAGTTAAGCGATAGTTATCACGCACTTAAAAAAACTATTACAGATGATTTTTCAAGTATGGAAGATATGAAGAATTTCTGTGATAAACACGGCTTTATAATAGGTGGTGAAGAAGGCTCTTATTATAAAAACGGCGAGGGTACTTGGTATATTACAGAAGATGATGATTTGTGGAGTGATAAAGAACTTGAATCTTCAAATTATAATGATGAGCAGTTTAGTAATTTTCTATCAAACACAACAGATTATAATGCTTCTTATTGTGATTATGAAACATTATATCGTGAAAAATAAACCAAAGGGCAGTATATCTGCCCTGTTTTGAATTATAAAGGAGAGAAAAGGTTTAAAATAAAAGGAGAATAATAAAATGGTAATTAAGTTTATATTACTGATAATATTTGGTGGCGTTATATTATTTATAATACCACACATAATATTAAATATAATAATAAAATTAAATAATAAAATAGGAGATTAAAAAAAAATGAATAAAAAGTATATTTCAGATTTAACTTTAAAAGAGTATAAATTTTATAATACTTTAGCAAAGTTAAGAAGTGAAGGCAAAATAACTCAATATGAGTTTGATTATAAATTGAAACAATTATTAACTGAAGGAGAATAAAATGAAAACGGCTATTATAGTAAGGCTCTATTATAATATCATCATAAATAGTATTATGATTGTTATAACTGGAACGGCAATATTACTGGGTATATTTTGGCTCAGATTACTTATAAATTATATAACTAACTAAAGGAGTAATAAAATGAAATTATTAAAAGAAACACTAATTAAAGGAACAAGCAGAAGCGAAATAACTATTGAAGAAGAACGTGAAGATATATTTGTTATTAGAAGGTGGGAAAACAAAACAAGTGGTTGCACAGATTCTATTTTTTTAAATAAATCTGACTTAAAAACAATTTTAAACTTAATCAAATAAAGGAGTAATAAAATGAAATTATTAAAAGAAGAAACTTTATTAGATTTAAAAAAGAACTTATTAAAAAAAACTTGTTGCGATGTCCAACACGATGGGTGGAGTTGTAACTCTTGCTTTCATAATATTGAAATAAAATTAAAAGATAACATACACCAATATTGGTTAGCAGTATTATTTTTTAGGGGAGATTATCTTGATTGTGATTGGAGTGAATACGATACAAGTAATTTTGCCGAACTAATTGAAGAACTTAATTATAATCTTAATAACTAATATTATAACCCTTATATTTGGTTTAGAGTACGGCAATCCCTTACCCCTAAGAATAAACTTAGAAGCTGATTGCCTTTATAACCCCAACATTGTGGCTCGTTATACGGCTCGTAATATTTTATAAATGAACTCGTCTATTACGATTAATCCCAACGATTCGGCTATGTTCAAACCCCTCTTTGTAACCGATTTTAAACCATTATCGCAAAGAGCAGTAAACCAAAAACAATAATGGGTTATAAATATAATTATAAATGATTATAAAAACCTAATTATATTATAAATTAATAAAAATAAAATAAATGTTTTGGAAATTAAAATATTTATTTATAACTTTGAAAAGAAGAACATAACAAAAGGAGAATGAAATGATAAAAAAAGAAGACAAATTTACCTTACACGGCAAGTATAATATGGAAACGAAAAAACCATATGTTGAAATAAAGAGAAACGGAGAACATTATTGTTATTCTCCATATTCTATTTGGAAAAATGTTGCCGAAAGGTCATACTAAAGGAGATTTAATGAACAATCGCATAAAAGAAGTAATAAGAAAAAAGGGAATAAAACAGATTTATATCTGTAAAGAACTTGGTATAAATGAGAGTGTATTATCTCTTATTATAAATGGTAAGAGGAAGCCGAATCAAGAACGGCTCAAAGCCTTAGCAAGAATTTTGAATGTAAGTATAAAGGACTTATATCCAGAAGTAGAAATCAAACGAATTAACTATTATTATATATAGGAGTATAAAAGAATGAAAATAAAAGAAATATGGGATAAACTATCTACAATAGATGTTGGGAAAGACACAGAAACTAAAGGCGAATTTACATATCTACCTTGGAATTATGCAGTAGATTATATTATGAAACACACACCAGATTTAGAATCGTTTGACTTTGATTTCTTACATTATACTGACAGTAATGGTATGGTTAAGGATTATATTGTTGCACCAGATGGCTCTTGTTCCGTTGAATGTGTAGTTGATATAAATGGGATTAAAAGAAAGATGTATTTAGCAGTTACTGATTTTAAAAATCGTCCAATTAAAAATCCAAGTTGTAATGATATTAACAATACCAAAATGAGATGTTTAACCAAATGTATAGCTACTGGTTTTGGATTGGGTTGGTATATTTATAAAGGCGAGGGCGTTCCAGAAACTAAATACGAACACAGAACAGAAGAACAAGCAAAAGAGTTTGATGAACTAAAAAACCACGAAGCATTTCATAAACTAAGCAAATTTTCTAATGATGAATGGGCGAAATGTACCAATATTAAAGAATATGAAGATGTTTTAATAAGAATGAGAGGCGAAAGAGATAAGTTTGATGAAATCACAAAAAGTAATAATTAAGGAACAATAAAATGAATGAAGCACAAAGAATGATATATCAATTAGAAGAATGTCGTCAAAATAACTGCCCATATTGTTATAAATGTGTCTGGTGTAGCGAGGCATTATCAAATAAACCAACAAAACCAGTTGATATAAAGCCAATAGAAACAAAGCCGTTAGAATATACCTATGATGATACAGACCACCCTTTACTTAAAGGCTTCATAGAAAAATTTCACGGCAAAATTATATAAGGGAGAATAGAATGAATATTGATAAATATAAAAAAAGAGAAATGCAGATAATATCAGATATTGTATATTTGATACATAGAGTATATAATACGAATCATCTAAATAGAGTTGTTGATGAAGCAAAACGAAGAAGAATTGTATTAGATAATAAAGGTAATGTTGATAGTGGAACTGACTTATTGTATATATTTGGTGCTAAGTTGTAATGCAAAAATAATAGGGAAAGGAGAATAAAATGAAGAATGAATTATTAATAACTGAACTTAAATATGAATGTAATGACTTTGCCGATAAACTTATGGATATGTTTAAAGGAGTTAGAATAGAATTTAATGTATTTGATGAAGAAGAAATGAGAAGAGATTGTGAGTAGCCTCCACGAAATAATAGATGAACTTGACTACCACCTGCTTTGGTATAAATGGTTTAGTAAGTATCCACCAAACAAAGAAATAATTAAGTATAATAAAATGAGTAAATCCGAACAAATGGATTTTCTAAAACAAAAGGAGAAAGAAAATGGAAACAAGAATAGTTGAATTACTAAAAGAAATAAAAAGTTTAATCAAAGAGAATAGTAGTAATAAATGGATGAATATTAATGAAGCATCCAAATATTGTGCCGTTCATCCAAGTACGATTCGTAGAAGCCTTAAAAGTGGTGAATTAAAAGCATCAAAGACACTTGGTAAACATTTGTTTAAACAATCTGAATTAGAAAAATGGTTAAGTTAAAAAAAGGAGCAAGAAAATGGACAATAAATTTAAACAAGATGATATGACTGGGGTTTTATTTGTAGTTGAGGATGTAGCCTCAGACAAGCACCCTAATCTTACTGGTAATGTACTTATAAAAGGCGAGAAGTATTATATCTCGGCTTGGACTAATACGGCTAAATCTGGTAAAAAGTATATTAGCTTAAAAGTGAATGAAGAACAAAAAAAACAAGAACCTAAAACGCATAGCGATTTGCCGTTTTAAGAAAGGAGTTTAAAGAATGAATGATTACAGAAGTGAATATAAAACAATACAAATACCAATAACAGATGAAGATATTATAATGTTTGAGGATTTGGTAAGAGGAGATAGAGAGCCTTTTATGTGGACATTTAACAAAGTTAATGTTGAATTTATAAAAGAAGAAAAGGAGAATGAATAATGGTAAGAACTACATCAATAATATCTTATGATGAACTTAAAGGTAATGGTAAGCAACCAAAACAAAAAGACATTATCTTTGGAGTATTAAAAAAGAATGTATCGCCTATGAGTTTGCAGGAAATATGTAATAAAACTGGTATGGCTATAAATGCAGTTTCTGGGAGGGTTAATGACTTAAAGAAAGAAAATAGAGTTGTTGAAACACCTAAAAGAAAGTGTTCAGTTACCTTAAAAACAATAACACCAGTTACTACATTAACATTTTAATGTTGGAGATACTGACAAGAGAGGATGGTGGAGAGCCTAAATGGGTTGATATTAAAACTTTGCGAACTATGAATAGAAGAACAAAGAAATCATCAACCCAAACCTCTTTTAGATATAAAGATACACAAGAAAGAATTAAATTAATTAATAGTTTTAATGATTGGTATTTTCGTTATAGCAAAAGAACAACGAAGAAGCAATCAAGAGAATATTGGTTTAAGCATATTACTCTTGAGATGGTAGAAAAAATTATGGAACACACCAAATTATATGTTGAAGGAACAGATAAGAAGTTTAGGCTTGACCCAATTAGATATTTAAAGAGGGAGAAATGGAATGATGAGATTATTAAGCAAGATAAAAGAATTGATATTGAAGAATATAAACACGACACGACTGGTATGCCTATGGGAAAATGTGAAGAATGTGGTAAAAGGGATACTTATCTTAATCAATGGGAGTTATATAAAGGCAGTTCGTGTTGTAGTAAAAAAGTATTACCATTTAATTAAGAGGAAATATGGAAGATATACGCATTTTATCTCTCGTCAATAAGTTAGAAATGGCTATACAAGGGTTAGAGGCAATTATAGAAGAATCTGCCGAATTATCTCCTGCAAGAAAAATAGCTGAGAAAACTTTAGAAGAGATTAAAAAATAACTTATAGGGCAGGTAGAATCATCCGCACACGTTTTATGATTCCTCCCTTATACACCTGCCCTTCACTTTAGGAGTAAAATGGCTAAAAAATGCCCTAGATGTAAATTGTCTAAAAATAAAGCTGAATGGACTAAAGGTGGTTATATTAACACGACTTACTGCCGTAAATGTCAAGCGTATTATAATAAAAAGAAGTTTGATAAAAAGAGAATAAAAATAGATAAAGCAACTAACAATGGAAAATGTTGGTGGCTATATCAATCTATAATGGCTTCTAAAAATTGGAGGAAAGAATAATGCCGAACAAAAGTAAAGCCAAAGGTAATAGATTTGAAAGAGAAATAGTGAAAGCAGTAGAGTTACACGATATTAAGTGTGTTCGTGCTTGGGGTAGTAACGGCAAGGCATTAGGTTGTCACGAAGAAGTAGATATTCTTATAGATGATGATATTAAAGTTCAAGCTAAAGTTCGTAAGGCTTTGCCGAAATGGATAGCACCCTCTCAAGAAGTAGATGTCCAGATTATAAAAGAGGATAGAGGAAATATTTATGTTGTTCAAGAATTAAATGATTGGTTAGTTAATTTAAAGGAGAATAAATGAAAAAAGATAAAGATGAATGGATAATAGAGGGAATTTTGCGTAAAAATTCTATAACTATGATGGATATAGCTCATGATAATTGTTGTCAATTTATGAAAGACCGAACCAAAGAATGTAATTGTAACCAAGAAATTACATTTAAGGAAATAGGTTAAGTTTAAAATGGGGAGATTAACAGAATATTTTGATTTTATAAACACTAAAGAAATCAGAACTGAAGAAGAAAGAGATTTTTTATATTCTCATTTAACTATAACAGACAAAATAAAGAAATTAAGAAGAAAAAATTTAAAAAAGATTAAAAAGAGATAGGTGGTGGGTTTTTATTCATTCTTCCTACCTTTAGTACCACCCCTTTCGGTACACTATCTCTTAAAACTGGAGAATTATGATTAGACATGAATTAGATTTTGTATGGATTACAAGTGACGGCAAAAGATTTCTGGATAAGGCTGAAGCTACTAAACACGAAGAATCACTTAAACCCAAAGATTTAGTTGAACAATGGTTAGATAAACTAAAAGGAGAGAGAAAAAATGAAGATTAAATGGTTAAATTTATTTACTTATTTAGCTATAATCGGTATCGCATTTTTATTTTGGTATGCAGTAATAAGCCGTTTTATAGAAGTTTTTTTTGATTAGGGGTAAGTATAGGGTTAATGCGTTTTTTTTTAAAAAACCCCACCTACAAGGGTAGTTATTAGCAAAAAAGGGTATTTTATGAGTACAAAGGATTATATTAAGTATATAAAGTCAAAACATTGTTTGATTTGTGGTAATAGTCCAGTTGATGCAGACCACCAAGAAACAATAGGTATGGGTGGCGATAGAACTAAACAATCTTTAAAAGATTTTAGTTGCATACCTTTGTGCCGTAAACACCACACAGAAAGGCATAGTATGGGTAGCTATCAATTTGAACATAAGCATAGTATAAATCTATGGAAAGAAGCATTTTATCTATTAAGGGGGTATTTCGCAGAATGAAATTCGCAGGTAAAATAAAGAATGGAAAATTAACACTTGATGATAATCTTGGATTTAGGGATTATTTACGGCTAATTGAGGGTGATGTTCATTTAGAGGTTAAAGTTGCCGAAAAGGTTAGAAGTCCTCAACAAAATGCTTACTATAGGGTTATAATTAGGATTTTGGCGAAAGAATTAGGTTATACTGAAGAAGAAATGCACAATGTTATAAAAGAAAAATACGACATTGAATCTACTAAACAATTATCCAAAGAAGAATTTACAGAATTATTGGAACAAATCAAAAGATGGGCAGTTATAGATATGGGTATAGTCCTACCTAATGCTAAGCAACCTCATCAATCGTAACACTCAAGCTATAAACATTACTCGCCACTTGTTGTATATCTAATGTACTATCTCTAAAAGTACATATAGCAAATTGGTCTGGATTACTATTAGTATTATCTGGTTGAAATATAAACGGCAAAGTTCCACCTAAAGTACAATTCCATACAAAATTAAAGCTATCATCATTTAACATAGGACTTAATTGTGCATCCTCAACATTATTACCAAAACTGGAAACATTTACACCTTCATCTGAAGGTATTGTGCTGTTAGTTATTGTATTTGTTGTGTCACCACGAGTAAAAGGTGCTACACTTGAACTCTCATAAGCCATCCACATTTCATCATCACTTACAAAACTAAAAGTCAATTCCCAAGTTCTAAGACCTTTTCTTCCTAAGCCACTCTTAGCTCTATATCTATAATATGCTCCTCCAAATTCATTACCAGCATACGTTCCTGAAGGACCATGATAATCTAATTCAAATGGTGGATATTGATACTTGTTCGAAACATTGTTTGGGTCACCCTTTAATCCGTTCATAGTCCATTCTGTTGGTCCGTCATAATAAATATTAGCAAGTGTTTTTCCACCTATAGTTTTTTGTTTTTTAATCCCATCAAATCGCCTTGACATCGTAAGATTCATATCAGGCGTATAAGGTGCATCCCAATATCTCCCTACAACATAAGAGCCTAAACCAACTCCAGTATCTGTGCTATCAACAAACACATCTAAATCACCTGAAACTTGGTCTTTAAAATACAAATTAAACTCTGACCATATACCATAAATTTTATCAAACTCTAATATACTTGACCCATTCCATTGAGGAGCCATAGTTACACCCCCAGCTTCCCAGGATTTGATATTAGAATTTAAAATATCACTTGGATTTTGAAGAACTATTTCATAACTGGGGTCATGGCTTTCTCCCTCTCCCCAGTGATATTTAAGCCTTTTTGCAGCTAAATAACAATTAATATCTCCATTTGCAAAGTTATCACCATCAGAATTATCACCACAAAAAAATCCTAAATTATGGTTTAATAAAGAAATGAAATTTATTGGAAAATTCACTCTTCCAAATTTACCCCATGAACCAATACTATGTGTAATATGGTATCCGTTATTTACTATATTTTCATTGCTATAAGGAGTAATATTTTGGGCAGAGGGGTTTATATAAAGCGGTTTTGCGTCATGTTTTCCTCCCCAATACTCAGAGTATCCAACTGCGTGTAAAAAACTTGGTATGTCCACATAAAATCTTGGCGTTAAAACTTGCTTACTCATTAATACCCTCCTCCAGTACTTCTTCGTCTAATCTTTTGTTTTTTAATTTTAGTTTTTTCTACTTTAGGCAATCCATAATCAGGTAAATTATAAGAAGTTTTATTAACAACTCCCTTTTTTCGTTTATCTTTGAAATTCTCCCACTTATCTGCCTCTATACTCATATCCCAATTACTTGTACCCCAAGTTAAAGGTCTTTTATTAAAAGTTTCACGGAATCTTTCTCCACGTTTATTACAAGCAACTACATCTTTTATCTTGACAACTCCCTCATAAGTGAATAATAATTGATTCTTAATAATTTTTCCTTCAAGAGAGAATATTAATATCATATTAGAGTTCCCTTGTAAAATCCAGCCTTCTGGTAATTGTGGCGTTATCTCAGCAGGACCATTAAATTTTATTTGAATCCCAGCAACATCAACCCCAGATTCTAAATAACATTCCCCATTATCAGCCGAAATATGAATCTTATAATTATGCCTTATTGGCTTTTTATAATTTTTTAATTTAGCTATTTTCATTATGTCCCCCCTGCCAAAATATAATTTACAAGTTGTACAACATCTAAGACATTCAGACCACCATCTTGATTAAAATCTCCAGCATAACGTTCTAAATCTGTAGGTTCTGCGTCACCTATTATAAAGTACACTAAAGTAACTACATCAAGAACATTTATAATTCCATCACTATTTAAATCACCTATCATCGGCTCCCAACTACTATGCGTATGTTGGAAAGGTAATTGTGTATAAGTTTCTGAATCTACAATGTCATCTCTCCACATATCTGCATTATAAATACCTATTTTACCAGATATAACGACACCATCTGGAATGTCTAATCTACTATAAAAATTAATCATCCCTGAATAATTCCCTGCACCTTCATCATAAATCCATTTTAGTGAATTTACTAAAAAATCTCCAGATAATTGTCCCATTTGATAAGTGCCAGCTTGAATACTGAATGAACTCTCGTCTCCCTGTACTATAAAATCATGACTTACAAAGGTAATCCATATGCTATAATTCCAATCTTCCTCAACATTTGTTTCTACAGAAATTGCTGGATTATTTTTGAAGTCAGAATCCCATCCTGGAACATTTAGCCAAGACGCATTAATGTAATTATCGGTAGTTTCTTCGCTGAGAGGGACCTCATCAATAATATCCTCAATTATTCCTCCATCTGTGCCATCAGCTTCTTCCCACCCCTCTGGAAAACCAAAATCTCCACGGTGCATTTGTATCGCTTCAACTCTAATTTTATCTAATGATTTTTTTATACTTGTAATGAAAAATACAGAATAAATTAATTGCCCATTCTTATTAGTGCTTTTAGTATAATCTTGACCAAAAGCAAAAGTTCCTCCTAATAATCTATCAAATCTAAAATAATCTCCTACTTCCATTGATAAAAATGTTACAGGTAAATCAAACTTAACAATTAGATGTTGATTAGCATGGAAAGAATATAATCTTCTTTGTAGCTTTTTTGCTGTAGCTTCATCTCTTATATAATCGCTTTCAACTTCTAATTTTGTTTCACTATCTTCTAAGTTATAATATTCAATATTGTAATGTTTTTCTGGTTCATTAGGGTGTAATGCTGCCGTAATTCCATCATAAGTTTCATAAATCGTACCCCCAACATCAACGTCAAATCCTGTTTCTTTATCAAATCCTCCAGAACCATAATTTTCTTTATATTTCACACTTACTTGATTATATACTTCATCTATCTTTGTTAATTCAAATGAATATTTTAAAACATCATCTACATTAATAGATGGGTAAACGCTTTCATCTGGGATAATTTGTAAGTTATCTATAAGTTTAAATTGACCAGCACTACCAAAAGATGGGATATTTATAGAAGATTTAAAAATTCCTTCAATTACTGATTTTGCTGACTTTTGTTCAGATAATGTAAAAGCATATTTCCAATCATCTCCAGTAGTAGGAAAAGATATACCCCCTTTATAGTTAAGTTCATCCCTTAAAATATCTTCTAATATACTTTGATTAGAATTACATAAGACAGGAATAGCTTCCCCTGATAATTGATATAAGCCATCAGGAGGACCTTCAAAATCATCTACGCCCCCTTCTGGACCATAATAAGGAAAGCTCTTTATTGCTTGTTCTCCCTGGGATAAAGAAGGCAAAAGCCACGTTCCATCGAAGTCGTCTGTCGTTCCACTTACTTGTAAATTCCTTAAAATTATATTACCATATTC
>VTLG01004252.1_pt1 | contig 29119 bp, 30 predicted proteins | sample 4694571 | NCBI WGS metagenome assembly VTLG01 (sample SAMN12604809, study PRJNA352737) | marine metagenome | biome: ENVO:00000447; feature: ENVO:00000209|ENVO:00000569|ENVO:01000036; material: ENVO:00002151; isolation source: viral sequences binned using virsorter ...
TCCTTCTCTATCCAAAGACATGTATCACATTCTCTTTTCTTCTTCATCGTATTAACATCATTGTTCCTAGAATTGTTACCAGGGTTACTATGCTTATAAAAATTAACAACTGGAACATGCAACCTTCTGCCGCTTCCAGTTTCTTAAAAGGATTAGATAACCTCATCTCCTGTATTACTCATTTGTCAGGGTGTCACCTGGGACGCTAACAGTGACCTCGACATTATTTTGGACGTTCCATACACTTGCAGTAACACTCTGATTAATTTTAAAGTTCTTAGTCGTGAAGCCGTCTCCAGCACCCACTTCGTTCAGTTTAATTGTGAGTGTTCCTACCTTCATCCTGTCGAAAACACACGCCCCGCCTTCCGTATATAAATTACTTAAAGTCAGCTTATCGATCTTCCCGTTTACGGCTGTGGTAGGAGCGTCAATATGTATACGATCAAAGGACCCTCCAGAATGGCTCATTGCCTCTGCCTGATGATGGCCTCCACCAATTGCCCTCATCCTAGAAGTGCCAGGAGATGTGTTGATAGATTGACCGTCGCTAGCATTTCCGATCACGTTGATCGTATGGGCAGTGATGTTGTCGAAAGTCATGTAAGTACATCTCGACTTTTCAATCAGGAGTTCTCCGACCTCCAGAAAGGTAGAAGTACCTCCACCTATCACAGTTCCTCCAATCAGAATGGGGGTAGATGTTGCAGCGTCCCCACTTGCGGGCGTATATGCTGACGAGGGAATTGTTGAATTAGAATACACAGTACCTACCGACACATTCTCAATTTTGATTTCCCTGACAGGTGTAGCACCAAGAACAATCCTTAACGTGTTATCGCCCTTGTTTTCCTTTCTCCATGCCATTGTCTCTTCTAGAGTGGCAGAAGGATTCTGTGCAGGTGCAGCGTATATGCCACTGTCTCCGTTTGAGAATGACCTGTCTGCAAGTACAGTTTCGGTAATTACAACTCCACTTCCTGCCGTACCTCCAACCGCTAACAACCCGATAGCCATCTGTGGAGAAAATCCTAAAGCTCTTAGTAGTGAATAAGGAGATTTTGCTATGTTAAAAGCTGTCTTCCACTTAGCTGATTCCTCGTTAAGATAAGTAATCTTTGCGATAATCCAGTCTCGCCAGACAGTCACCTTTCTGTAGAAATTCATCGGTGCTCTTACGACAGCCATCGGTGCTGCTTTGAACGCTTTCCACCACGCCTTAAAGTTAGCTGCGTGTAGAAGCAAACCTGTAACAATCATGCCAGCGGATATCCCGATAGTGAGTGCAAGATTTGCCTGTAGATAAACGACTGAATCAAATAATTCGGTCGCTATATGTATAGGTATGTACGGTGTGATATGTGGGATTGGATTAATGTACGAGACAAGCAACCCGATACTACCAAGGACAACCAGTATGGCCGTGTTTACGGCTCCCAGTATCATAGCGATTTTTCTGAAGGGGAATGAAAAGCGGAATCGGGGAAGTCTTATTCTGGGCATCGAAATTGTGGGGAATTTAAATTTGTTCATCAGAACCATCCTCTATCACGCATAAGCCAGAGAGCGAAAGCCCCTATGCCTGTGCCGATAGCGCCGAGTCCGACGCCAGCCCACGCTGCGCTTTTAACGCTTACGAGTTTCTTCTCTGTGTTTTTGAGCCGTACAAAACTCTTCTTCGAGTCTTCCATAAAATTTTCAAACCTTGTTTTATCTTCATTCAACTGCTTTTTTTACCTGGAGAAAGAAGATCATTACTATTACCGGCTTGTCTTTGCCTGACTTGCTGGGCTATAACCCATGCTTCTTTTACAAATCCTGGAATACTGTCATCATGAAATTCAGCAAACGTGCGGCTTCTATGAACCCCGCGGTCTGCCCATTTCCGTGACCACTCCCTCATTCTCGCAACGATAAGTTCCTGTACATCTTCGGGATAGTCGTGTCTCACAAGGAGCTCATCAAGCACAGCGTCCAGCCGTGTCATTGCATCCTGCTTTTCTTCAGGTAACAACTCGTGTAGAGGAATATCCCCTTCTGGCATAACCATTAGTCTGTCTCCTTTATGAAGCTATCTTCTCTATCAGGGTTAAATTGAATGTACCGGATCTTGTGGCAAGAGCATTCGGCGCTCCTGACACTTCCCATGAATTTATGCCGTATGAGAAGTTGGATCTCTCCCTGTCAACGGCAACCTTTTTATCAACCTGTCCAAACTTAAATGTCATCTGGGTTACGGTTGATATAAGCGTCTCTAAATTGGATATAACGGTCTCAACATTCTGAGCCGTGGCCTTTGCTGTCTCCTCGATATCAATAACCATGTTGTGTTCGTATGCTGTATCGGGAACAACATAACCCTCCACAACTATGTCTCTTAGTTTTGGTGTATCAGTATTGGTAGATCCTCGTTTGAGAATAACCCTCATACCAATGTTCTTTGCCTGTACACCAAGATCGGAGCCAAGGCTTATTCCTGTGACCGTAGAAAGAAAGTCCCCGATATCTGTGCTTGTTCTCGCTGCGTTGTTATGTCCGTAAGAAGCCTCTATAAATTCATCGGCAGCCGAACTGTTAAGATCATCCGCTATGATATGAACTCTGGTGAAATTCTTATCCTCTTGAGGAATACCAAAGTCATAGTAGGGAAGATCAATATGTCCCGCGTGGCCAGCATTGTAAGCCTCGTATTTAACATCCACTCCCGATGAGGGATTGGTGTTAGGGTAGGCTAAAAATTTACTTGTTGATTTGGCTGTGGCTGTCTCTATTGCAAAGTGAAGTCTTTGCTTGGAATCATCTTCAGCTCCAACATCAATCCATTCAATTGGCTGATTTGCCGTAGCGTGTTTGTGAATACTGTGCCATCCTTTACCGTTCCATGCACATATTCTGGAATGTCTGTTTGCTGCTCCACCACCAACGGCGATATAAAGAAAGTCAGCCGATGAAACCATATCCTTTACCGGACCGAGAAGATCGTCTGGTACTCCATCTCCGTATGACAGACCAAACCCACTCTCTATAACCCGTGAGTCACCCTGTACTGTTAGCTTGTATATCGGTGCTGGCTCATCATTGGAAACGCCTTGGGCAAACCAGATAGATCCCTGGTGAATTGTCATTCTCCTACAGTTATCCGTGCTGTATGGCATCGCATGTATCAGGTCAAATGTCCATGTTGATGGTGCGGTATCGATCAACCATATGCCCTCTGCTGTCCCAAGATACAACTTGTCTGTACCATCTATATCTGGATATGTAACCAAACCGAGTGGGCCTCTATCAGAACCTATATCAATGTTCTCATCAGCAAATACGGTTCCCCCATCTGTGGAAGAGAAAAAGGTTATTGTGCCGTTACTTTCATGCCATACCGCAGCTACGAGTTCACCACCTATAGACGCAAGCAACCCACCATCTAATTCTTCCTGTGCTGTAACAGAATCGGTCAGCAAATTATTGGTTATAGGAGTAGTCGGGCTCACCCATGTAGCACCATCGGTTGATGTCGCTATCATGTGATTTGTATCCGATGCTGCAAGGGCAACAAGGTTAGACTTATGTGCGATCATATCCAACCCGATCTTGAGATCAGGTTTCTTGATAGCAACACCTATATGAGCACTCCAACCATCAGATGAGGTGAGATCCCATGACATTGTTGTCGATGTTCCCGTGGCTGTTTCATAGCTAGAAGCACCATCAATACCATCCTGAGTCCGATCCATTACCTCGGTCTGGCTTGCACCTGGAGCAAAGCCGACAGTACCTGAAGATGCAACAATATCAACTACGATATCTCCACTTTCGCTTGTAACAGACAGGCTTGAACTGTGGTTTGCAGAACCTGAAGTTGTTGTCTCGATATCTGTATTGAATATATCCTGTGGATTACAACCGTAGTAGGAATAAATCTGTATTGCCTGATCCTGTGTACCACCGGTTGTGGAAACCAGATTATTTGCTCCCGTGGCAGGATGTGCCAGATACCATATGCTTGCATTTTTGGTGACGTTAACAGTTGCCTCTTCAAGTTTCGTGAGGGCAGTTCCACCGTAGGTAACTCCTGATGGAACAGCACTTGAAGCTATCATTGCTATGAGTAAACGGTGAGGTTTTACGGCTACCGTATGGGAAATTGTCACACTACTTGCGTTATCACCACCACCTTCTGTTTCCGCATCAAGTGTAAGAGCGGGAAAGGGATCTCCACCGTTCTCCCATGTTGTGGTTCCTCCCGTGTACTGCCTGTTCACAACTATCGTGGAAGAAACGTCATTCCATAAAGCATTCAGTTCTCCCGCAAAGTGGGCTGAAGCCTTTATTCTTTCCCAGTTTGTGTCCGTTGAACTTTCCGCAAGGATAGGAAGATAGATAGAATCCATCCACCTTGTCTCACATGTGGAATCAAAGAATCTTCTATACTCGTCCGCATTAAAAGCAGAGTCGGAATTTATACGCCTTCTTCCGAATCCCATAGTTAAATTCGGAACAATAAAAGATTCGTAGGGAGCAAGGTCTTCGGGCCTTGTTCGGCCTGTCTGTCTTATAGGTTGAACAAATTGCTGCACAGGCCGCGTAGACACCTTCGATCCATCCCTGTTCTCAACAAGGGTATAGGGATTTCCATTAATCTCAACATCGAGCGCCATTAGAACACCATTCGGGGAACCATTACTGGAGGTGCTTTCACCTTCACAAGGTTTCCTTCCACCGCCCTCACATAACTTTCTTCATATTGTCGTGCCATCTCTGTCCACTGCGAATTGGGATTTGAGGCTGCAAGCCGCTGGGCAATCATGCTTCTTACCTTGTCGTATAGAGGATGCAGAAGATCTCCATCTACCTCAACTGTGCCATCCTCTGCCGATGCAGGAGAAAGCAAATCCCTGCCGACTATCCTGATTCTGTGCTTGCTCGGCAATGTCTCCTGGAACCTGAGAACTCCACCGTCTGAAGCTCCTGCCACAGGTGGAACATGATCCCAGTTCCTGAGCTCGTTGTATGGAACATCGGTCATCTCGCTCTGGCCAAGAGTCATCCATATCTCGTCGATATAAACAGCCATAGCATCAGAGGACCCATCCGTAGTGGTACTTAATCCAACAACTGCTGTAGTTGCGTTGTAAGCAAGCGTTGCGCTTGCCTTCATCAGTTCCCATCCAGTACCACCATGAAAAGAACCAACTTCTGCTCCAATATATAACTTCAACCTTCCTGATACATTGGAATATACCCATGCAGATAAATTAACTTCTTGGCCTTCAGTAGGTAATGTTGTATAGGATGATGAGGAAGGAGTGAAAGTTTGTAACAGGGTCACTGTAATATCTGCAGGAACATGTAATCTTCCAGAGTTATTTCCTGAAAGGACCATGTAGTTTTCTGGATTTGAGGTCTCCGCTTCTTTATTGAAAGTAGCTCCAGATCCTGCAAGCGTCCAGTTATTTTGTGATCCTGGACTAAGGGAATCTGAATCCCAGTCCTCAAAGTCTCCATTAAGAAGTAAATTGTCCCCTGAGTTCGCCTCACGCCTGTTACCCAGATAAACACGATCCACCTTTCTGATCGTATTTGGAAGGGTATAAGTATGCTGCCTGTTTCCCGTAACAATGGTCTCTATATCACGGACCATAGATATATCGGGATAAACAATTTCCCTTGCTTCGTTATAGAAATTCTGAACTTCCGTGGGATCAAACGGTGTGAGCTCAAAGGATGGTGAGTCTCCACCAGTCCAGTTTGCTCCTCCGTGGGTCAAGGTTCCACTAGATTGTGCATAATCAGTGATGCGCCTGATCTTTCCTGCATCATTTCCTGAAGTTATATGCACATACCACTGGTTGTTAAAATAATCATCAACCGGAAACCTGTCCGTAAGTTTCGTATCTACAACCACCTTGTTTGTTGTGAGCGCAGTTGTAGTCGCGGTACTTGTCATTAATCCCAACGGACGTAGTATGTCATTTCTCATGGTTGACCACGTTGAAGTAGGCATCTATACACCCGCCACAAATAGTTCTAGGTCACAGGCCGCCGTGTCAGCCAGCGCCGTGATATTGACCAAATCATCAAGTGAGACGGTAAGTGCACTGGCAGATGCATCATGGGTATTTACCACGCCACCAGAGTTGTCCCCCGGATAAATAAAGGTATGTCCCGCATCAAGCAGATGAGCACATTCATTATTGTTTTCACTTTTAAATGTAAGAATGACATGGTTTGTGTCATCCTTGTTTGTAATTCTGATATATCTGACATCACCCTCGACAAGTTGGCCTGCTGCGACTGCTGTTCCCATAGCAAGAATAACAACCTCCGAGGTAGGAACATTTACAATACGCTGGCTAACCTCAGTCACAGATGCAACCGTGAGAGTGTTTGTAGAACCCTTGTCCTGCCCGTTAAGACTTATTTCTTCTGTGAGCGTAACGGTAAGCGTTGCTGCTGTTATAGTTGTAGCCATTAATTTACCTTAACCTTTTCCTTGGCATCAGACTTCAATCATCTCCTCGATTCCCTCTCCTACTCCGTTAGATGCCTGTGCCTCTAGCTCATTTATACGAGATAACATCTGCTCTTTTTCGACACGCTCCATGACTATCCTGTCTAGTTCCATACGTGCTTGAGGCATTCTTCGGAATAGTTCAGCGAAGTCTGCGTCTGTAACTGGTATCTGTGGTGTTTGTTCCTGTGTCATTTCTACCTCTTATGTAGCTGCCGTAAATGTCTTAGCTGTATAGGAAACATTTTCCTTACCATACGCATTGGCACGATTAAGAATAATATTTCCCATTTTGTTTACCTCGGACACTTGCCATTCAGCATCTGTATCTATACGTGGACTTGATTTAGCAAGTACCCTTGTAGCTGAGTCTAGAGTAATTGTTTTAGTCACTCCACCTTCAACCGCTATACTTATAGTCACATCACCTACACTCATAAATTCCCTCCTGTTTAATTATTATATTGATGCTTTGGCTGTGGCAGTATAAACATCTCCATGTGCAAATACTCTGAGGGTTTGGTTACCGTTTGTGTAATTCGCAACAGTAACTATATGAGAGTTGCTAGTAGTGTAAACCGCTATCAGATTCCCTGAGTCAGTGTTAGTAGTAACAAATTTACTGTCTGGGTCAGAAATTTCAACAACTGTCGATGAGGCGTAAGAAAATGCAAACACTCCTGCATACCGTGTATGGGAATCAGTCACGGTGAACAAACCACCATTAGCCATACCAAATGTAAATTTGGTATTGTCCTCCAATACTATTCCTGCTGCATTTCCCCCGACATAATGTACGTTTGTACCATCAGCAGCAGTAGCTGTGAAAATCAGGTCACTTCCGCTAGCCTGTACATCATCATAAAATACTGTTGTCCCATCAAATCTTGACGTTCCAGAATCTACATGGATAGCATAAGTACCACCACCTTCAATGTATAAAGACGTACCACTACTACTAGCCCCCGAATTAAAGTTATCAATCCACAATCCAACCATACTGGTAACAACATTACCAGTACCAGTAACCGCACTATCCTCAATCCAAACGGCTCTTGCGGAAGGTTGTGTTTGACTAGTGCCAGTATCAGCATAGGTATATTTAATATGAGTACCGAAATGTACATCTGCGTTAGTATCAGTAAAGGTTGGATGTAACTGGATACCTGTAGATGAACCAGAAGTTCCAGTAAATGAGGGCTTTATATCTACAACGGCAGCTGGGTGAGTTAGAGAAGAAGCTGTACCAGCAAACGTCACACCACCGCCATCAGCTATCGTCATAGCTAGGTCACCATCATCATAGCCGATGGTAGTTGAACGGAGAGCATCTATAGTACCTGTTGCTACACTAGTTATATCCTGACTGTTCATATCCAAGTCTTCAAACATATCAATGGAAGAAGAACCTACTGCTGCCAGAGCATTGAACGTCATGCGTCTACCGTAGGTACTGCCGTCAATATTAGTATCAATTCCTACGACTCTAGAGGAACCAGCAGACAAAGCCCCACGCATAACTAGTGTCTGGTGTCCTTCAACAGTTGCCATTCCTTTAATCAGATTAGCAGAACCAAAATCTACTGTTCCAGTTCCAGCAGAGTTAGCATGAATTTGTAAGGTGTTATCAGCATTTGCCCACATACGGGGGTCTGTGCTTTCCACTCCAAAATAGAGTACCTTCGTAGTGGTAAGAGCTACATCTCCAGTAACAGTAAGCGTGGAGCCGTCAAACGTGAGGTTAGCCTCACCTTGAATGTTTGTGGCATCGGTAAATGTTGGAATACGATTATCCGCACCCGTACCGCTAACGCCACCTATATCAGAGGTGGTTATTCCTGGTGGGAGATACGCAACCATTAGTTTATACCAGGCGCTTTGTTAAAGTATTCAACGTCAATCGTCGCTGCGTTAGAGTCATTCTCTCGGATGATCTGAAACTCTTTAATCTCCCGGCTGGACCTTAAAACAATAATGTCTCCTGCCGACCACTGTTTTCCTTTTGTATTTGTAGGGGCTGTGCCGTCTCTTGTTTCAACAACAGCATTTGTCCTGACAAAGCATTCCGCATATGCCGCAGAATTCGGAATAGCTGCAAGAGACTTCTCTGAACTTGTGACTGCAAGGGTCTCTAAAGTATTTGGAATAGGTGAGAAATTATTTTTTGCCATTATTCTTCTCCGTTACACTTTCTTGCCTGTTACGCTCTGCAAGCAGCCTCATCGTTTCGGCCATGCTATCGTCACGAGCCCTCGTCCTTTCCTTCTCCTGCTCTTCTCTTTCACCCTCGATGGTCTGCCATTCCCGTCGATGACGAAACTGCATATGAAGCGATACGTCATACTGAGACCGCAAACTGTCTTTTGGGCATACGATAAGGCCCATCTGGTTATATCGTTCCCTGTTAGGATCATCCGCATGTAAAAGGCATTTAAAGGTTCCCCGTGCTGCTTCTATTCCTTCAGGCTTTCTTGTGGAAAACACAAAAGAACCATCTTCACGGCGCTTCTCAAGTTGTTGCTGAAGCATGTTACGGTTTACAACAGAACGATCAGCCGTTCTCGTATCGTAGACATAGACATATCCTGCCGACTGAAGTTCTGACGCACTCATGGTCATATCGGTGGTCGCGTTTATTACGGAACCGGGTTTTATATCACCTGGCTCGGCAGCCTCTTCAGCGTCTCTCATCATTTCTTCTACTGCGGGTTCTTTACTTGTGGTCATGTGTTCCTCTGCTTTACATACTCCGGTCCGAATGTACTCGCACCGCGCTTCCATTTTTCTTTCTCTTCAACGTTGTCCCAGAAAATCCTGTTCCAGTCTTTCGGGGCAATATCAGGCGTTGAAGGCGGGGATATATTCATCTGCCTCGCCATTTCAAGAGCCTCTTCTACCGTGTATAAAGCCTCACCACCACCTTTCCCGTCAGGAACTCCGCATATCAACTGAAACTCGCCCCCGTAAAGAAGCGAGTTCCCAATATCACGTTCCAGTTTTACCCTGCGATCATTTCGGATAACCGTTATGGTCTGCATTCGCCTGACACTTTGAGAGTCAGGAGCCTGCTGATTAAATTCACTTAAATACCAGCAAGGCTCGTGACCCCATATATCGGTTGTCTTAAATTCAACCAGTGTTGCCACTAGAAACTCCTAGACAGTCCAATCTCTATTTGCTGTTACTTCAATATAGTCACAATCAATAATGCCTAACTGAGTAGTATTAGCAGCAACAGCCAGACATGCCGCCATATTTGTAGTAGTAGAGGCAGCCCCTTCTACTGTCTGGTAAAGTATTCCGTCTACATACCATCGAGCTGTTCCATTAGGAGCAACTTCTAAACGTAGGACCTGCCACTCTCCGGCCGTTGTTCCAACACTGGTAGCATCACCTGTTCCTCCCAGACATACCGAAGTAGTAGTAGTTGAGTCAGCAGTAGTACCACCGGCGTGAACACCGTGCCATGCCTCATCATCTGTTTTTTCGTCACTCCAATAAAACCCAACAAGGTCTGCAACCATAGTAGTGTTATTGGCATCTGAGTGAATAAGAATGTCTTCAAGCTGTTCGTCCACAGACAGAATGCTTGTAAGTCCAAAGAATATTTCCTTGGTATCATTATCTGGAAGTTGCACTCTGGTTTCCAATGTAATCGGCCCCATAAGACCAACATCGAACCCAATGTGCGTTCCTATAAAAGTTGTGTCTGCGTCTGTGTTAGCGGACGTAAGAGTTACAACACCGGACAGGGCATCTTTTCCTGCAATTCCAGCATCGTTATCTTCAAATCCCTCACCACCAGCATAGAAATCACCCAACTGAGCAGTATCAGTTGTTAATGCCAGTGTCTCACTTACCCCGAAAAAGTCGTTAAATAATCGTATTTTTCCTTGCCCACTTTGTGCCATATCAATTTATCCTTTCTGAAGCTGTAGCTCCAGTTTCCTTATACGCGCCCTGTAGGGAGCGACTACTTGACTTATGTTTTCTGTCTTTCGGGGGATACAGGCAAGATTCTCAAGCCTGTTGTCCCCCATATCACCATTCATGTTATGAACGATCCAACCCTTTGGAATAGGCCCATGTGCAGCAGCCCATGCCTCGCGTCGGGGGTTCATTTAGCTGGTAGGCGCTGTCGCGTCTGCCTGTATTTCATAGAGCCAGTTACCACTGCTTCTCTCGCCATATGCGTATTCATCATAATGATAGATAGCAGTTGCTCCACCACCCAGTTCCGGTAGTCTCTTGGTCTCAACATATGGAGACCTACCTTCCACGAGAATAAGAGCCATCTGGCTGAAAACTCCACCCTTTGCCAAAGTTGTGGCAACGATAGGAATGTTTCCGTCTTCAAATACCCGTGCTCCACCAATTGTTCCGCGATAGCGGTTTTGGAAAGCCTCGGCTGCGATGCCACTTGTTAATGGTGCACCAGCAGTATGAGCAGAACCGGCAGATGCCCCAAATCCTATGACACCTGGTCCGATAAGTTCATCATCTATGTCCTTCAGGCAAAAACCATGATGGACAGCGTTAATCGGGGCGCTTGCAGGAGCAGGCTCCGTGGTATTGGAGGTGATCTGGTATGCGCCAGCCGAAATGACACCTGATGTTAAAGTAGCGTCAGATCCGAGAACAGTGGTTGCCCCGTCAATGGCAGTAATGCCGTCAACGTCTTTCTTTCTCTCAATAGCGTTCTGTGCCAACGATCCTGTTTGAGCGTAAGCAATGGAACTAATTCTCAAAGCAACCCTGTCGGTAATAACGGTGTGAACACCAATAACCGTAGGAGTGATCGAGAGTAATGTGTCGGACATTTGTTGCGGGTTGTCCAGTTCCGTTGATTCCGTTACAGCCTGTGCGGTAAGTTTCGCCATCGAAACCTCGTTCCAGACCGTTCCGGTATTTTCGTCGAGCCTCTGTCGATCTACCAAATTAGGCATAACGCCTGCAAATTCCCTTACAATTCGAGCGGAAGCTATCATCGTGGGAATAGAATCAGCAAGGCTGTCTGTAATCGTATTACCTACTGCCATATTGTTAACTCCTTAATATGACTAAATGCGGATTCCCTGCTGTCTAAGCAATTCAGCCGCCTGTGTTATCTCGTCTTTTGAGACCGCCATTTCGGAGTTACCAAGTCTCGAAAGCAAATTGTTTGAACTCATGGAAGCGGGCGCTGATGACGATGAATCAAGATCCAACGTATTAACACCATGTTCTTCCAGAGTTTTCTGCATAGCTTCTTTATGAGCTACTTCGGCTTCTTCCCTTCTTATTCTTTCAACCTCACGCATTGCCCTGTTAAAGACAGCCTGAGCCTGATAGAGCCCCGCTATATCCCTGCCGTCGTATGCCGGTCCCCAGAGTTCACGGAATTCCGCTAACTCCTGAGCCGATTGCAAATCGAGTCCCGCATCTTTCACCGTCTGGCTGATCTCATCAATCATCAACTGGGAAGTTCTCTGGAAAGTTGAGGTTTGTTTGCGCGTCTGCGCATCTGAATCTATCTTCTGTAGATCCTCCCTGAACATTTCCTCATCATTTGTCCCCTGGTGACGAATGAACGCGGCAACAGTGTCATTTAACGTCATGACATTCTCGGAGAGTTCATCAAATCTTGAGTCATCTCCCTGCTGGCTTTTAATCCTGCCCTGAAGTGAACGGTAATCGTTCTCCCTCTTGGTAGCATTTGCTTCCAGTTCTGCTATACGCGCTTGCATGGTCTCGATGCTGGGCTGTTGTTCCACTGTACCTTCGGGGGATACGGGCGCTAACCCTGTAGCCGCTTCCGGTTGCGGTGCAAGTTGACCAGTTCCGTTGACTGATGCTTCGGGTGGCGGGGTCGTATTAAAGCCCGCCGTTCCGCTATTATCCTGTGTCATTCAATACCTCTTAAAATAAAAAAGCCGCCAAGGAACTCCTCATCAAAAAGGGTTCTGGCGACTGGCGCACTCTAAGCGGTATGTATTGTTGCCTTTAGTTTAGAACTTTAAATCCTTTTCTGTCAAAAATTATGTGTATATTTTTCTTGCACTTCGGGCAAGTTCCCCAGAGTTCTCCTTTGAGCCTTTCGCATATGGCCTTTTTGCAGTGAGGACACCTGATCATTCTCTGGAAATTCCCTGTTCTGCGGCATAAGCTTCTATTTTGGCCTCTATCTGAAGACGGTCTATGACTGCCCCTCCCTGTTCATTTTGCATCTGTATAACCCATTCCATCACATCAAAATTTGTAGGAGTATCTATATAGCCCCACTTGTAAAGAAGAGCCTCATAAATAGCGTTTTCAGGACTATCCATATCGGTTTCTCTTAACTTCTCTTTTTCTGTTTGAATTCTTTCAATGGCAACCTGAAGATCAAAGACATCCTGTATTGTCCAATTAAGATTTTCAACCTCACCTTTTCTCATTAAGGACTGGTTATCGGGAGTTTGTTCCCGAAAGTGTTTGTGTTTTTCGGTGAAGTTAAGTTCCTCCACAATTTTTTCTGTGATAGTCCAGTAGGGCTCTAAGAAATTCCGGTCTCTGGTAAGTTCCTGTACAAGCGGTGGGGCCTTACTCAATATGTGGGCTCTTACTTCATCAAAATAAGGACCTACAAGCGGGTCGTTTCTAAGTTCTTCTAACCTTGCGTCCCTTTCAGCGTAGTTATATTCAAGAGTTGCGGGATCAACAAGAGACGGCCTGTCATCTTCTTCAGCTGTCATAACCTCCCAGTACCTATCCTCGGCTTTGTTAAAGGGATTTTCGGAACCGTCAAGTTCATCAAATTCCTCCAGCATATCTTCATATTTACCATTTAACTCTTTGCTATCACTTGCGTATTCGATATAAGCCCTTGTAATTGCAGCCCGCATATTTTTCGGGTTATGTGACATGGTCGTTCTAATATTTTCTATAAACGTATCTCTTTTGGCTAAATTTGCATTTCTACTGTTTCTGTAAATTCCGTAATCACCACCAAGTTCCACCTGTAATTCAAGGTTTTTCTCACGCGCCAACTCTATGTCAGGGTTTTTTTCTGTAAGTTCGTCCCGAAGCTTGCGGTTAAGATTGGATCTCCAGTTAGATGGAAAATCATTTGCCTTATGGTCATATGCTTCGAGCTCATCAGGACTCATTTTGTAAAAGCCGTCCTTGATAAGTAATTCCTCTTCGCGCGACGGACGTACAGGGGAAGTTCTTAACCCGGTAAGACCAAGAACCCCCAGCGCTGTATCCCCTTCCATAGCTCCCTGAATAGCAAATGGCAGGGATGAAGTAAGAAGATGTTGCACAATATCTACCGGCGAATCAATAGCGTCAAAAGGCAGAGCGTCCATAGGTGTTAACCCTTCAATAAATGTTCCCGCAATCTCAGGCGCAAGAGCGCCCCTGAACGCTAGAAACCGTAAGATGGGATTGTCTCTTGTGTTTAACTTGAGCAAATCTCCAATCGGCGGGCCACCTGGAGCAAGCGTGGCCACAAGTGCCATCTGAAACTGGACAAGAGCCCTTACCTGACCGCCCACACCAATACTCTGTCCGTTTATATCAATGCTTAAATATTTACTGCCGTTAAGAGGATTAAGTCCTTCCTGCATATCGTTAAGAATTCTTTGCCCGCTGTGTCCTTTAGCTACTCCCGAACTCACGGCTGCTGCGGCATACAGGACATGAACTCCCGTAAGAAAAGTACCTATAGCCCTTGCCGATTCTGCCTGTCGGGCAGTAGCCCCTGAACCTCCCCACAATTTTCCTGTTTCAGCGGGAACATAGGCCATAGCGTCTCCCACAAGTGCTATGGTGGAGCGTAAAAGTCTCGGAGAAAAAGCAAGCCACGCACCCTCAACTTCCCTTCGTCCCGAAGCAACTCCAAGTGCTTTTGAGTCAAGGCCGCCAGTCATATTTCGGATATAAGCACCCAGTTCAGATAATGTATTTCCCTTACGACCTTTTTTAACCCAGTCATTTCTCATGCTTTTCCAGAGCATAGCCCTGCTCATTGCAAGGAACATCCCGTAAGTTGCCTGAAATCTTCCGAATGTCTGGTCCTGTGTGATTTTCCCGCCTCTTTTTACCGCCTGCCCTCCACGGCCAACAGCAAGTGTTTTATCACCCACCTCACGCCCGAATAAAAGCGCCCCTTCCTCATGCGGAAGTAAATCTATAAGGGCTCCTGGAGAAAGGCCACGACCTTTTTGCATAGCGGCAAAAAACTCCACATCACCAAGAGGAACACCGTACTGTGCCATCTCCTGAAACGTAGCAAGGTTCTGGTTTACAAACCGTGCCTGCACGGCAGGGTCTGTAAAAGCCTGAAGAGCAACTCCGGTAGCCTTTGACCACTTAACGGGATTGCGGGCTAACATAACGAGCCCCTGTATGAACTGCACTCCAAAGTCACCGTTGGACTGCAACCATCTCGATGTATCAATAAAGCGTCCACCCACACGGGCCCATCCCCTTGAGTCACCGGCTATATTGTCAATTCCTGCTGAAAGAGCCTCAAAGTCACCTGATTTGTATATGCGGTTTTTCCACATTCTTACGGCAACCGGAGCGTCACCTATATCCCCCCATAAAGATCCAGGGAGAGTGTCATCTTTTCGTATCTTTTCCAGCCGTCGGGCTCTCTGTGATCTTGCGGCATTAAATTCGCCCTGAGCTTTTTTCACGTTTACCCGTGCTTCATTAACGCTTTCTTCAAGTGCTTTTCTTGCTTTTGCACCTTCCTGTATCGAGGTAATTCTACCGGCAAGCCGGTCAGCGACTGTACCCTCTGAAGGCCTTGTGCTGACATGCGAATGAAGTTGCTGGCTGAGTCTCTTTAAATCTCTCTTTGCGTTTTTAAGGTTTTTATCAGCAATCTCGTACCTTTTGTATACCTTTGGATATCTTTTTTCCAGGATATCTGTAGGGGCAAAAGCGACTTTTTTAGCGGCAAGATAATCACTTAACTGGCTGTCCAGTATTTCATGATATGCAGCTTTCATATGAACCCTGAGATTAGATCTGGGATCAACCTGATAGTTCACCTCGTTAACGTATTTATGAAGTTCCTCATCCCAGATACCCAGCCTTCCCTCGGTTGCGGTATCAAATGTTCTTTCGAGATGAAAATTAGATTTACGCAGAAACTCTATATCGTCAACACCAAGCACCTGTCTCGGTATGTAGTACCATCCGTCCCTGTCTTTTGACAGTGGATCAAGACCTGCCGCAACCCGTAAGGACTCCATCTCATTAACAATCTTTCGGTAAGACTTCATATACTCAAGAGCTTCCTTGCTTAAAATTTCAATTTCCTTGCCGTCTACAGTTTTACTGATAAATGCGTCGGGATCACTGAACACATCCATCCAGAGAGTACCCGTTCCTTCAACCACACCGTCCTTGTCAATTGCGACAGGCATTTTTCCAGTACCCCAGACTATCTTGCCTTTTATAAAAGATCTCGTTGCGGCATGGTAATCGAGGCCGCCCTGCAAGGCTACTTCGATAAGCTCATTTATACTGCTGTTCTGTCTTGCGTATGCAATTACCGCCTTTTCAACTTCGGTGGTTGCGGCAACAGAAGGATTGATTCCTGTGTCTTTTAAGAATTTACTGAGAGCTGGATTTTCTACGGTTACGATTTCCTCAATGACGGTTTCCATAGACCGGAGGGGTTTAACCAGTTCCACTCCGTCAGAACCGCCTCCCACACCAATAACTTTGCCGTAATTATTTAATATCTCGATTGCTTCAGGCGATCCACTTAAAACTCTTTTTGTGTAGTTTGGTCCATCTTTCGTTACAAGGCCGAGATCGGTTAATCTTTCCAGCGAGGTTTCCAGTTCTGCCATATGCAAAGCACCTGGAGCCCCCGCGTTTGATGTGACTTCATCGGCATAACGGCTGACATTTATAACATCGTCCTTGGGCATATTTACCCACAACCTGAGATCCATCTCGTAAAAGGAATTTTCAGGAACGCCCTCAAGGGGAATGGGCTTATTCATGACCCTGTTCAACATCTGCTCTTTTATAGCTGTGTAAGTGTTCTTAACATGTTCATCGTAACCCGTCATTGTTTCGGGTATTTTTTCAATTATCTGCCTAAAGACAGCTGCGTTGTCGGCATAATTTACAGCCTTTACCATTTTGACGTGTTTTAAAGGTACAACTCCTAACATGTTAGTCGGCACGATAGCGCCGGTAGCTAACTGGTCTCCGAAAGATCGTGCATCGTTTAATTCCCGAAGTCTCTTTATAGATTCTTCTACTGATAATTCCCCTTCGGCAAAAGGGCCCATCTCCTCTATGATCCGTAAGGCTTCCGGTGACGATTTTCCTATACCGTGTACGTCCTGTCCGATTTTCAGAAGATCAAGAATAAAACTTCCCCCGCCGTATTCATGTTTTGTAACTGCCGCAGTCGCGATTTCTGCCTCTGCTCCCAGAACATCAAAAGGACCGAGAAGTGTTACATCGGGAACATCAATATCAAATTGAATCGGATCAAGAGGAGGGCGCTCCCACGGAACCCTCGGATCATCGGGAGGTTGTTCAGTCTTGTCTGTATCAACCCTGCCAAAGCCACTAAGAGCCTCTTTCGCTTCTTTACTATCACCGAATTTTTCCAAAGTTCTCTGTCTTGCTGTTTCAGCATCAATCCATTGGTTGGTTGTGGAGTCATATACCAGTCCTGCCGCTTCTCTTTGCTCTATGAGTCTTTGTGCAATTGCTTTTCTTTCTCTTTCTTTTCTTCTGCCTTCTGTTACGTCCTCATGTACCTCAAACTCTGCGCGTGACATGTCCCAGTCTCTTGCCCTGATCTGGTCTTCGATCTCCCCAAATCCAGGTAGACCCCTGAAATAATTTATTTTTTCTTCATCGCTGAGGTTACTTGTTTCCTGTAGTGAAAATCCCTTGGCCATCAGGTTCTACCCCTTCTGAATATGGTTCGTGCCGTTCCCACACCCCCACCTCTTCCACTTCTCAACAGTGTTCTGCGTTCAGATTCAGCCCGCCTTTCCTCTGCCTCTGCCATCCTTCTTTCTCTTTCCTCTTCCTGCTCTGTTCTTTCCTGTTGTTGCTTGAAGAAAGGACTTGCCTCAAAGCGTCTTTCAAATCCCGGTAATTGGGATTCAAAAAACTCTTTTTGTGTTTGACCTGGCTGAACCATCATTTTCCTGATGTCAGCAAGGTTTTGTTCTGACCGGAAGAATCCTGGCTGGCCTTCTGTTACCTGTGACGGAACCTCACGTTCAAACTGGGCCTGAGCTCTTTCAAAAGCAGTTTCCGCAGCGCTTCTCGGAGCAGCGGTAACCATTCTTTCTGCATCAGTAACCATTCTTTCTGCATCAGCCACTGCTCTTCTGGCTGCTCTAACTGACTCAGCGCTTATTGCAACATCCTCAGTAGTTGTGGGAGTTTCAGCGGCACGAAGCCTTGTTCGCGCTTCTTCAAGTTGGGTTTGTTCTTCTTCAAGTTGCGTTCGCGCTCGATCAAGTTCTGTCTCCTCTGTTTCTCGTCCAAGCGCTCTCTCAAAACCGGCGAGTCTTTCTTCCTGCAAGCGGATCTCCGCAGCCCTGTCTCTTCTTGGAGTGGCCTCTGACGCTTTTTGCCACATCTTTTCGAACTCTGGTTTCTGAGCTTCAGACTGTATGAATGACGCAAATTCAGGGCGGTCAAAACTCAAATCCATTAGTTGTGGCGCAAACTGGCTTATATCAAATGCCGGTGTTGGCCTTGCAACCATTTGCGGTGTGACACCAGGAGGAAGATCTGTCGGGACCATCTGCCTTATGAAATCAGATTCTGAGACATCAAACATGTTCAGATATCCACCCGTGAATCTTCCCGCCCTGTCAGGTTGCCCGACTGCCTCATCTACAAGTGCTGTGATCTCTTCAATGGTCGTAACGCCACCACCAAGAACACTACGCTGTGCCATTTGAGGAACTATGGTATTTCTTATATGGTCGAGATATTCCTGTGATGAATCAGGGCCTATAATGCCCCGTGTCCTGAATTCTTCAAATATGTAATCGTCAAGATTCCTGTTGAGATCAGACACTCTTGCTGATCGGGCTTTTTCCTCTGCCGTCAGCCTTTTGGCACGGGCTTTTGCTTCTTCTTCTTCCCGTTCTCTAGTGATATTTTGGCTTCCCCTGAATACAGCGAGTGAAAGTTTTTCACGAAACTCAGGATCATTTACAGCCTGAGACTGGTTTTCATAGTTTCCCAGCATGGCGCTAAGTTCAAACTTGACCGCATCGTCTGCGTTTTTATAACGATCATATTCAGCCTCTGTTAGAACTTCCTGCAAAATCGCATCAAGTTCTTTATTACGGCCTTCAATTGTATTTATATCCGCATCAAAAGGTCTGCTTTTTACTATCTCGTTGTAGTCATTGATAATCTCAGCTTCAAGCTCAGTATCCTTACGCAGTTGTTCAAAGTTAGCGTAGTTAAAGATTCTTTTTGTCAGCTTGTCTATCAGGGGTTTAAAGTGTTTTTCCTTGTACCTGTCACGCACTCCGTCTACACGGGACAAATATTCCTTTGCCAGTTTTTCTCTTTCATTGATATCGTTAATTCTTTCTCTGAAAGATGAATTTTGATCATGTTTCAGCTTGGTATCGACTGTTTTTATGAAGTCAGCACCAGCCTCACCAATACGTTCAGTGTAAGCACGGTACACGGAAAACGACTGTTCGATAGAGGGATTGGTAGTCCTGTCGTTAAGCGCTGCTATATACGCCTTACCTTCCGGTGTTTCTAGTATTTCGTCGATAAGCCGACTTTGTTCTCTGCTGATTTCCCGCTTGATATCACTTTTGTCGAATCTTTCCGTAAATGTTTTCGGCCATGAGCTTGAATTGGGGTCGAGTGTAAAAAGAGTTTCGTCACCGAAGTCATCCATTTCCGCATCGAATATTTCGTTTGCCATCAGCGACTTTAAATTGTGCTCAATATCCTTATTGAAATTCCATTCCTGTTGGGTGAATTCCATGTAAAGCTGCTCGTTAAGTCTTTCGTTTTCCGCAAGCCTTGGGAAAAGATCCTCCGGTCCCTCAACCCCCTCCACTGTCCTTGAGGCGAGGTTGTCCATAAAGTGAACAGGATTTGTAGAATAACGTATGTCCTGTGATTTACGCTGAAGCATTTCGTTAACAGACTGATTCCAACGGGTCACGATATCATCAAGTTGCCCGACAGGATCAGGTGCAGCCCCTGGATCTATAAGGGCAGGATCTATTGATACGCCCATTCGTTCCAGTATTTGTTCAGCTTCATCGGGATTTTTAATCCCTCCGTTCCTTAACATTGACCTGAAGCTAGAAGGGTACAGTCCGTTATCAACGGCAGCATCTACCGCCTTCCAGTAAAGATCGTTTCGGGTCATGTAATTGGCAGCCACCTCACGGGATATACCGAGTTGTTTGTTAGCACCCTCAATTACTTCAAATGCGGCAACGTCTTCGGGAGAAATATCTCTCTCGATCCTGTCCGTCATTCTTGCATTGCCCGCCTTATCGAGTTCCCAGTTATAAAACAGGTTGTCATAGACGAAATTAAGGGCATTCATTATTTGAGATTCATATCCCGCTTCGACTCTTTTGCGGTTTATTTCAGACGCGAGTTCATTGATGTATGTTACGACCTTATTTTGATCAATGGGGGTGAATTCCCTGAAGGAATCGGTGGCAAAATCTTTCTGCCGTCTATTCACCGCTTCTATCGTGTACGGTTCTGTAGAATCGAGTTTCAATTTATTAAAAGGAAAGTCGGTATGTTTCTCAATTACTTTTATAAAATTAAGTTTATCGTTATATTCTGTACTTTGTTTTCCGTATTCTCTTTCAAGGTTCTTTAGTTCATTTACATGTTTATTTCTAGCGTCTAACTTTTTCGTATTAAAGATAACATCAGCAAGAGTGGACGGCCTGTCAGGAGGGTTAATGCGGGCGTTCCATATATCAAAAATACGTTTTAGTCTTTCACCGGATATTTCATCAGGTTCAGCCATTTATATCCCCCTGTTTTCCATCACGGTTTCTGTTTCCGGTGATTCCATATCCGGTGGGGTGATGCCAAAGGCTTCCATAGATTGCATAAGTTTGGGCATCATCGGGCCTTTCTTTGCCTTTGATCGAAAATTGCCCGTTACTTTAGGGGCCTGTTTCTTTGGAGCGTCTTTCAGAACTCTTTCATATTCGCCGATCACGCTTCTTATCGCGTCGGTTACGGGGTTAACTACTTTATCTGGCAAGGTCTATCCTCTCAGGTGTGAACGTGTCCGGTGTAAGCGGTGTATTCAGATCAGCGGGCCCTCCCTGTGGTGATGGAGTTCCACCCATACCACCACCCATGCCCGGAATCTGTGGCTGCATCGCTGCCTGCCTCTGTGCTATTTCCTGTGCGGCAGCGTCCTGGTTCTCCTCGTCAACGAGTCCCATCTGTTGAGCGACAAGGGTCTCAATTTTTTCCCTTACGCTTGGGAGGTTTCTGACTGATTCCTCTATGAGCCTCTGTTTTATCTCCGTGCCGTTTTCGTATCCTGCGGTCTCGTAGTAGGTCATGGGATCTATGAGTCCCGCGCCGTATTCGCTCATGGCCATCTGTCTTTGTTGCAGTTCCATTACGGGTTCTCCGTGAGGGAAGCTCACATCAACGCCGTAGACGTTGTGTATCGTGGACTTTCTGAGTGTTTTCCCTTTTGCCCCGATGCCGTCCGATAGTTCGGACAAAGTATCTACCGCCTGTAAGACCCTCGATCCCACGATTGATGCCATGTGTTCTCTCTGGAGTGCGACTCCGCTGAATATTCTCATTCCCGCGGTGTTTAATATCGCCTGTTGGCCGACTGTTGTGACTCCTGCCTGCCTTACCCCCGCAAGAGCGGACGAATATGTGCCGAGCTCAAGAGTTGAATCGGTCTGAGAGCGTAGTTGCAGAGCCCATCCTGGTACATCGGGTGTGTTCATCACCCAGTAATCGGCCATATCCCCCTCTAAAATCCCCTCGTTGGAGATTGCCTGAGCGAGAGTTTCGGGATCACGGGATGTTCCCATCGGAGCATACGCAAAACGGAGCAGAATCTGGTGAAAAGCGCTTATTTCCTGCGTTCTTTTCCTTATTGTTTCCTTGTTCGGGGTCAGTATTCCCTGTGCGTAATTCTTAGGATCACCGCCTGTATCGGCTATATCCATGCCCCAACCGGCAAAACTGTGCACAAAAGGCACAAAACCCCATGTATTTCTTTCCATCCATATGGGTGTTGCCGCCCTTGAGGTGGGGGAACCGTATCGTGTGTGCTGATCTGCGACCAGTTTAACGTGCCAGTACGGTGTCCAGTAGTCCCATGTCTCGACCTCATCCCACGGATCACGGTCTTCCATGTCAAATATCTCGGAATATTTTCTTCTCTGCCGCCTGTTCTTTATGATCGACTGCTCATGGAGTTCCTGTGCCGTAACCTTCGATGCCTTAACAGCCATAGTAGGGATTTTCTCACGGGGGTTCATAAGCACCGTGGACGGATGGGGAACCCTTATCCTTACGGGGTTGAACGATCTGCGGTTTGCCCTGTATATAGTGTTTGCCGCGTTGTACTCATCCTCCCCCTCGCTTCCTGTATCGTAGTCTGCCCGATTCGGGCGGTCCGGCCTTGAGTCGAGTCCCACTAAAACAGGGGCTTCAACAACGGCATAACCGTGTGCCACAAGATATTGTGCCACCATTTTCCACGGGATGGTGGGTTCCTGAAGTGATGCGTCATCCATAACGGCTTTTAAGCCGTGTTCAAGATTGGTTGCGTCCTGTTTGTGTTGTTCGGTATCGCCCACGGGTTCACGGTGAATTCTCGGAGAGAAACTCATAAGTGTTGATACCGCATGGTCAACGAGGTGGGTAGGCGTGGAGTCATAGAATATGGGCCGTCCCTGGTAATTGTTAGACCACACCTGGAATCTTCTCTGGTAGTATGCGTCGTTATCACGCCATTCGTTATGGGCCCCTGACCACAGTTCACCCATTTTGGACCGGAACCTTATTATCGTTTCCACATCCGGTCTTTTTGTAAGATCAGCCATTTTGTGTGCTCCTGTTCAAACCTAGGCGAATGCCGGTAGCCGTATTATTTTTCCGTGGTTGTTAATTCCTTTTTCATTCTTCAGCATGAGCGCTATACCGAGTGCCATAACGTAGTCATCATGAGCACCCCCCATAGCCTGTGGTTTTTCACCTGGTGCTGCGATGATAGTCGTAAATTCATCGAGGCCCTGCTTGTTCGGGATGGTGAGATGGCCTGCGTTAAATGATGCCCTGAGCTCATCAAAAAGCATCTGGCGGCTCATCCTGTCGGTGCGCCATCCGTATTCCCTGCGTATATTTTTTCCTCTTCCGACCCTTCTGCGGTACAGTCGGGGATAGTTCATATCCCTTGCAATGGTAAGAACGGTATCGGAGAAGTTGTTTTCAATAGCCCATTCAGGATTCGCATATACCTCAAGAAGCTGCATTGATGAGGTCGAAAAGTCCTCCGGTTGCAGTGTGTTCGATACAAGATCAGCCACAACATATCCCGAATTGACATCGACAATAACGGTTACGGAGTAGTCCATACCCACCCCGCTCGCCACATCTGTCCCCGCAACATACCTTCTTGATGACCGTGGTTCCTGGTATATGGAGGCGGGTCCCACTTCGCGAATGGGTTTGATACAGTCATCTGCCATACCCGCAATAATGTCACGGTCAAATATCGATTGTGCCTTCGGCGGCGCTAATGCTTCCGTTTCCTCGCCAGGATATTCCTGTTCCATGAACTGTTCGGGGCTCATGCCCTGTAAATCTATGGCGGGTACTGTATCACGCACCCCGTCATACCATATCTGGGTTCTGCCCGGCCTTGCATGCCACGGGATAAAGACTTTTTGCCAGCCGTTATCCGGTGCGTTTCGGTAGAGTTCTTTAAACAGCGAACTCATATTTGTCTTGTTTGACGTTGATCCCATGATCATCTGCCCACCGGCATCAATAGTCGGTTTCACAGCGGCATAGTTTGCGGCGTGGTACTGGTGAAAATCGGCCTCATCCTGTATTACGACAGAAGCGGTTTCAGATCTACCCGCATCCTCTGTGGAAGGTAACGCTATAACCTTGGAGTCCCTTGAAGGGATACCGATTTCACTCCGTGAGTCAGGTGAAAGAGGGGCCTGCCAGTCGGGGGGCAGATTCTTTAGAATAAACCGGACCTTATCGAGGAGGGAGAAAGCCTCGGTCTGCCCCTTGGAAATCATCAATACATTTGTACCCGCACTGAACGTAAGAAGCCACGCGGCATAAGCAGCGCTCGTCCACGAAAATCCCAACTGCCTCGCCTTTAACACCGTAACCAGACGGTGATCTACCATCGATTGTGCGAGATCCACAAGATACGGCCACTTCTGAAAGGGAACCGCACCACCCGAAACACCCGAATGAAGCTGCGCCCTCTCAAGTATCTTCACGTGATCAAGGAAGTCAGGCTGTTTAATTTCAGAAACACCCTCCTCCACTTCTAAACCGGAAGGCGTGACAAAATTACGCCTCGCAAATTCCTTTTCAAGACGTCTTACCGCTTCCTTTCTGTGCGCTTCAGGAAGAGTGACCATTACGAAGTTGCCACTATTTTTTACCTTTGCCCTTACCCTTGGGCTTTCTCATCGGTTTCTTTCTTCCGTATCCGATACCTTTAGGCATATGAACCTCCTGTGTATTTGCATCGCAATCAACATGGTAGGGGACGCAGGTAAAACCAACGGAGGGAAAAGAGGAGGCAAACCCCCTAAAAACCCACGCCCCCCTATAAAATACAATATTTGGGGAAAAAACAAAAATATTTTCTCCAAGATGAAAAACAGCAAGAACCAGAATTAGAAACGGAAAATTTCCCCAAAAGAAAAGAAAGAAACAAAGAAAAGAAATACAGTGTTATATACCCCTAAAGGGGATATATATAACACTGAGATAAATACTGGGAATAAAACTTACAAAACCTTACACCATGTAAGGATTCGTTTTTAAAGCTAAACCAGGATGTAGATAACCTCTAAGACACCTCCCCCTCTAAAACCGTACTGCGTATGCTAAGGCACTCGTAAGGTTTATAGAGAAGACCCCCTCTTCATAATATTCGTAATATTCAGAGGCGAATATTAGGGGGATTGCTAAAACAAACGTCCTAGCTAAAACTTACAATCCTTACGCATGAAAACGTACTGTAAGGATGGGTTGCAAAAGGATACAAAATTGGTCGGGAGGACTACACTACCATCAAAGATGGCGGGGGCCAGGCGCGGTTCGCCCGTACTTTTATAGCCAATGGGTCCCCTATCCGGTAACTTTGGTAGTTGGTGGCCTCGTTTTGGCTGCTGCGCTAGGCGTCGAGTGTCTTATATTCACCCTCTATGGCTTCAGGTTGTTTAGCTTGCTGTAGTGCCTGCAATAGTTCGCCAGTGTCCAGGCTATTTAGGTTAGCGTCTATGCTTAATTGTGCGCTCAATTCTTTCTTGTCAATCCACAAGCCGGTAACATGTGCAATGCTATCAATCGCAGATTTAACCACATTGTATTGTTTGGTATCTGGCTGGCTTGCCTTCTCGATAACGTCGCAGTATTGAGCTATCAACCAATTCCGATCTATATCAAGATTTTTCTCTACTTTTGCCACTGTCTTAGCCTTACGGCGTGTTATTTCTGTTATGACATTAACGTTTTTTAACATCCTACTAACAGCAGCATTAACAACATTTTCATTGCTTCCACTGTAGCCAGCCTCTATATACGCCTGGTAACCATTCCCATTGTTGTTAATGTAATTGTCTATAAATAACAATTGTTTAGGCGTCAAATTAACATTGTCTGCTTTATTTTTGCCCATTTTTAACAACCTTTAACAATTGCCTGAATTCATACCTAATTTAACCGAATTTTAGCACCAAAAAAGCCAAAAATCCTAATATTTATTGATTTATACTCTTGTAATGTCCGTTTATATCTGATATGATGTATCCACAAACCAAATAAACGGAGGCAAAACCGACATGGGAACCTTAGAAGTAACGACAAAAAATGTTTACGGCAACAAGCTTATTTATCCAATAAATGCAACCGCCAAGAAGTTTGCATATCTTACAAACACCAAAACATTATCAGAAAGCACACTAAAGGTTGCTGAATCTTTAGGTTTTGAGATCGAAAAAAAATAGCTATTAATTAAATCGGGCCTGCAAGGTGCTACCAACACCAAGTAGGCCCTAACCACAAAAACAAGTGAGTGTTTTTATGACTACGACAAGTTTACCAGTAATCGACGGCGACAATGTCGCAAACCTTCCGCCGACATTTTCATCATTGTTTAGTGTCTCGGCCGATGCCAAAACATCCAAGGGTGAAAAATACGGCTATCTAACAGCTATTCAATATCTAGCACCGGCCAACGTGTCGGGAATTGTTAATTTATGTAAATGGGCTAGCGAAGGTTGCATGCTCGCCTGTTTAAACACTGCAGGGCGTGCAAGTTTTGACGATAACATCAGCAAGGCCAGAATTAATCGCACTATCTGGTATGTACGATTCAAGCCGCTATATTGGGCGCGATTGATTAAAGAAATAAAAGCTTTAATTAGGAAAGCTGATCGGATGGGATTAACTCCAGTTATCCGGCTGAATGGTACAAGTGATCAACCATTTGAGCGCATAAAGATTCAAGGTACAGAATTTGACGGCCTAACCATATTTGAGGCTTTCCCTGAATTGCAAATTTACGACTATACAAAAGCCACATATGCGGAACGTGCATCAATTCCGAATAACTACCATTTAACTTATTCATACAGTGAAAACACCACGCCGGAAATAATAGCGGAAAACATCCAAAACGGGCGTAATGTTGCGGTAGTTTTCAACGTATGCAAGTTAGGGAATAAGGGTAAATGCTACACAAAATGCTATTGCCCATTACCTACAACCTGGAACGGCTACACCGTTATTAACGGTGATGATTCAGATATCCGATTCAATGATCAATCCGGCGTGATTGTCGGCCTACACGCTAAGGGCGACGCAAGGCACGACAAGAGCGGCTTTGTTGTAACCATCAATTAAAACCATAAAGGGGAATTAAAAATGGCAAATAAATATAAAAATATGAATCCTAGGTATATGTGGAGTCGCTACGCTGGGCACTGCTCAAGCTGCGGTGAATATATACCGAAAAATAGCGATGTTTTTTACTATCCAACAACCAAAAAAATATATTTCGGCGTATGTGCTGAAACTGCATCGCAACAATACCGATCAATTACACATGATGAAAATATGATCTCAATAAAGGGAAATTAACCATGAAGGAATTGAAAGCAATTCGACGAGACCGGAAACGTGAAAACAGACAACCAAAATTCAAGGTGTTAGGAGAATAATTCAATGGCCAAACTGTACAAAGTACAACAAACGGTGACCTTAAAAATAGTATCCGAAATAGTCGCAAGTAGTAAGGCAGAAGCAAAACGATTACTGAATGAGGGTGCAGGAGATTTTGACGAGTCGCTCGCAACAGTAAATTCTACATTCAAAGTTTTACACGAAATAAACGAGCCTTTACCAAAAATCTAATATGGTGAGCCATCCCCACTTCGGTGGGGGCGTAACCCACAATCCAGTGGCAAGTCTGGAAACAAAAAAGGAGATGACACCATGATATTAAATATAAATATACAAATTGACACAAGCAATTCAGCATTTGAAGAAGATTTAAGGAACGAAGTAGAAACAATTATTACTAAGCATTTAAAAGAAAACTATTTATTGCCTAGTCTCAGTAAATCCCTACGAGATAGTAACGGCAATACAGTAGGAACTTTCATTGTGAGTGAGCAATGACCATACAGATTAAAAAATGCCGAGTGTGTAAAGTCGCAGAATCCGGTGATTATGATACGTGCCAGGATTGCCACTTCAGAGCCACATTTGACAACAGAAAAGAGGTTGAGAAACAAACAGAATTAGAAAAGGAAAACGTGCAGTAATGGCTACCAATTGGGCCGTATTTTTAGAAACTGGATTTAGTATCACGCTAGACCATGACAACGAGCCAACAGAGGAAGAGATGAAAGAAGAATTTATTAAACAAGTCGGAGCGTTTCTCAAGGGTGAAATTGAATTTACTTTTGAGGCTCATGACCCAGTAGTAAAGGAGAACGTGCAGTAATTCCCTCTGATGATGGGGTGGGTAGCTCCCACTCCGAAACGGTAATGACTGTCAGGGATAGCTAATAAATAAAGGAAGGTGAATGACTGATGTTTACTAAAAAGCACAACGTACCTGTTACCCGATGGGGTAACGATGGGACAAAACCATGTCCACGACCTAACGTGCACAATCGTGAGTGGAAACGCGCTGATGGCACATGGCACATGGAACGTGGATGTTCATGGTGTACTTGGACTGAAAAAAAGGAAGGTGAATAGTATGCATGAACTCGATATAGTTCCTCTCAAGCTACATAGCGTGGGTTGTGGCATTAACAGTCAAGGCATGGTTTATACAATGCTTGGAGAGGATGTTAAAACAAAACTTACAGCCTACGATTGGGAAAACGGTATCCATATAAATGACATAGAACCAGATGGTGACTGGATGATAGCACTTTCAGCAGAGGATAGGCGTGCCATAAACGAAATGTCTGCATCTCCAACCGTAAGTTTTATTTTGAAATCGGATTTCAAAATAAACGATCCTCGTTATCGGCCTTGTAACGATTGTCGTGGCGCTCACTTTTGCGTAAAGGACGGTGAATAGATGATACAGATAACAACAGAGACAACGCACGATCACGCCGAGGTGCATCTCAAGAATGATGACATTGAGATCGGATCAATGTGTCTCAGAAACCTGGACACAATCACGTTAGATTTGGGGGACCTGACTATATTCCTATCAGCGGAACAGGCCAAAACACTTCACCGCACACTCAATGAATCTATAACAGATGCGCTGCTCGATTCAGTGGTCTTAAAGGAAGGTGGATAGATGACACAATTAAATCATAAAGCTAAACGAAAAGAAATGAAACGTCAGGATTCATTAAGGATATTAGCCAATCAAACTATGCTTGCAATGAGTCCCAAAGAACTTCAAGAACTGGCTGAAGATCAGTTGATTACTGTTTATGAAGATGAAAGAGAAGGTTATCTGGAACACGATTTAAAGAAACTCAATTTTCATCTGGATGAATACGGTATGTTGATCGATCAGGATGGTGAATGTATTAACAGTAAAACCATTATTCGGAGCCACCAAAAAGAGCTGAAAAGGAAGGTGAATAGATGAGCGGTAAACGTGAAACAGAAGAAATACGGACAGCTCTATCAACACCACCACATTATCTGCTGAGGGTAACGCCCAGAAACGACGGTGGTGACAGCGATAAGGCTCGTATATACATAGACCCCAGTACAGGTAGGGAATACCCCTCAGTCACCTCTATTACAGGGAAGGATGTGTCGAGAAATATAAGTCGTGCTGTAAGGGGAATTCATAAAAGATTTCTTGAGGATAATGACGGTAGGCCTGTTGACCAGGAATTT